>Ga0080004_1117746_pt1 | contig 56824 bp, 40 predicted proteins | sample WasSprMetagenome_FD_69207 | JGI IMG/M metagenome (GOLD analysis project Ga0080004, IMG submission 69207) | Sulfidic aquatic microbial communities from Washburn Spring, Yellowstone National Park, USA - WS (SPADES assembly) (version 2) | ecosystem: Environmental > Aquatic > Thermal springs > Hot...
CCCTCCTGATTTAAAATTTTTAATTTGCAGGTAGCTATCAGGATTTTTCATCGCCTTATCTTTCCTTATTAATTTTTATTTTTCTTTTGCTGGGGCAGGTTGAAACTTTAAGCCTGATGAGAGAACAAATTTAAGCTGGTGATATCTTTCTCCCCAATAATTAGTATCACCTATAGCTGTTTTTTCCTCGTCAATTTTACCATTTACAGTACCTGTAAAAGTATTGCTATTTATATCTACAAGAAGATCAATCTCTTTTCTTTGATCCTTGGAAAGATCTAAAGTAGCAGTTAGATTTTTTAATTCTCCTAAGGAATAGATTTGTTGAACTGTAATTTTTATAGGTACCTGAGGATTTTGGCTACTTAAAGGTATTTTTATATTCCATATAGAGTCTCTGGATGATAAAATACCATTTCCATTCATATCTACAAACTCTTTACTATATGTTTGAGCTCCCACATCTACGATTACTCTAAAGGAATTAGATTTTATGTTTAAATCCTCATTTCTTGCTCCATAGGGAGTTAATCCTCTAATCTCTTTTATTGATAGCCATAATTCTTTATCCTTATATGCTAGCTCCTTTGAATTATAGTTAAAAAGGGTTGTAGAGTAGCTGAATCCATCCCAACTATAGATCTCTGTCTTAAACTTCTTTTTGCCTACTAAATAATCTATCTGGACAAAGAAGTATAAATTGCCAGATAGAGCGTTTAATTCATTTACTCCTTTTGTGGAAACTTGGAAATAGGAACTGGATATGGGATTTTGTAGGATTAAATTTAAACTACCATTTACTTTAAGGGTATCTTTGAGTAAAGTTAACTCTCCACCTACACCTGCACTTGCTACCTTATAATTTAAACCAATCTCTGCATAAGCACTAGTATCTACATATGGATTAATAAAGCCACTACAATATAGTGGATCTATTTGTGCTCCAAGTTCCAATCCTATTTTTCCTCTTAGCCCAAAGGACCCAGTTACATTAAATGGACCTATAGGGCATGTTATGGGGAAACTCCAATCCACACTGTAGTCAGTTTTATCATTATATGTTCTCCTTGTGTTAAAGGATTCCTCAATTTTCTTTTCTCCCAAAATATATACCCTTACATAACCTTTATGGGAGTTATTATTCTCTCCTGCATTTATATCTGTCTCCACTTTAATCAATTCTGCAGTTTTTCCTAAAAGACCCACTACAGCATAAGCAAAAGAATTTGTATTTACCTTTTTCTCTTCTCCTGTAAGTTTTAGCCCAGTTCCTACCTTTACATTAAAATCTTCATTTCCTAAGGGTAATTCCCATCTTCTTTCCCAATTCAAGTTTTTAAATTCCTTTGGAGGCTCTTCTTTTGTTTCTGGAGTATATGGAACTATCTCTTTAAAAACTTTTTTTTGAATTTCAAAATTTTGTTTTGGAATTACTATTTTCTGAATAACAATCTCCTCTTCAGGGTCTCTTAAAGAATATCCATAGGAATTTAGCTTCTTTTCAATATCATTTATCTCATTTAGAAATTCCTCACCAGTAATCTTTCTTCCATTGGATAGAGTAATTATTTGGCTTTTTTGAATTTTAAAGAAGGCATAATCAAAAGGTTTAAAGGCAATAGGTGGTTTTGATATAGTAATTATTTTTGAGCTTTTGGCATCAAGTATAACAGGAGTAGTAAGTTTTACTGCTATTTTAGGGATATTTTGGGGAACTTGTGGTAAATTAAAGTTTTGGGCACTTACCACACTAATGGAAAGTACAATCCACAAAAGGGTAATAAAAAGTAGTAACTTTTTCATCTTTTCCCTCTCTCCCTCTTATTTTTTAGTTAAAAGTTAAGGAGTATAAAAGGGTTAATATTTTTTATACCCCTACGACTTTTAACTATTAATATTTTAAACTATTTTTTAAAATAAAATAAGTGATTAAGATCACAGTTTTTGTTAGAATCTTTAATTTTTTTCTTAATCTATTATAATAGAATAAAAAAGCATAAAGGGTGATTTAACTTATGGATGAGATAGAAATAGGGGATATATTAGAGGGAAGTTTTTGGGATGAACCTGTAGAGGTTATTGGTAAAGAAGATTTTGGTGATAAAATTCGCATTATATTTAGAGGAACTAAACCATATACTTCTCCTGATATTATAATTCCCAAGACAGACCTTGCAAAGATACGCAAAATATCTAAAAAATGGGATTTTTCTGGAAATTCTGAATTAGTTAAGTTAAATCTTCAGGCTATAAGATTTAAGTATGCTGATCTTTTTGAGCCTTTCTTAGCGGTAAATGTTTCTAAAATTGACCCTTTACCCTTTCAACTTGATGCGGTATATAGAAATATCTTAAAACAAACAAGGATAAGATTCCTTATTGCTGATGACCCCGGTGCTGGAAAAACTATAATGGCTGGGTTGGTAATTAAGGAATTAAAACTTAGAAAAATAATAAATAGAATATTGATTGTAGTTCCTGGACATTTAAAAGATCAGTGGAGAAGAGAGTTAAAAGAAAAATTTAATGAAATATTTGAGGTGGTAGATAGGTCAACCTTTGATTCTACATATGGAGATAATCCTTTTAATAGGAAAAATCAGGTTATTACGTCTATTGATTTTGCAAAACAAGAAGAAATTTTAACATCTTTAAGTGCTACTACATGGGACCTTATCATTGTAGATGAAGCCCATAAAATGTCTGCTTATAGATATAATGATAAACTTAAAAAGACTCAGAGGTATAAATTGGGAGAAGTATTATCAAAAACATCTACTCATTTGCTTTTCTTGAGTGCTACCCCTCATAAGGGAGATCCTGAAAATTTTAGATTGTTCTTAGATTTACTCAGACCTGGCTATTTTTCTAATAAAGAAATCTTAGAAGAATCATTAAGAAATAATGATAATCCTCTTTTTATAAGGAGATTAAAGGAGCATTTGAGAGATTTTAATAACAAACCTATTTTTACTAACAGGTATTCTATAACAGTAAAATTTAACCTCTCAGATAAAGAAAAGGAACTCTACAATAAACTTGTGGAGTATGTAAAGGAGGAATATGATAAACAAACTTTAAATGATAAAAAGAGAAATGTAGGCTTTGCTCTTTTAATACTTCAAAGAAGAATGGCATCCAGTGCCTATGCTTTATATGAGTCTTTAAAGAGGAGAAAAGAAAAATTAGAAGAATTATTGAAGAGTGATAAAGTTCCAGAAAATGCATATTCTGAGATAGATGTGGAAGAAATAGAAGATATGGAAGAGAAGGAAAGATGGGAAGAGGAAAAGAAATGGGAGACATTAACCTTCTCAAGAACAAGGGAAGAATTGAAGGAAGAGATAGCAAGTATTGAAAAATTAATGAATATGGCTGAAGAAATATGGAAGAAAGAGGAAGAGGTAAAGCTTAAAGAACTTAAAAGAGCTATAGAGGAGGGCTTTAAAAAGATAAGAGAAACAGGTGGCATGGAAAAGATATTAATATTTACTGAAGCAAAAGATACATTGGAATATTTGAAGAATAAAATAAGAGAATGGGGATACAGTGTAAATTATATACACGGGGGAATGAGGCTTGAAGATAGGGTAGAACAGGAAAGAATATTTAGAAATGTAACTCAAATAATGGTAGCAACGGAAGCAGCAGGTGAAGGTATAAACCTCCAATTTTGCAATATAATGATCAACTATGATATTCCTTGGACACCCATTCGCCTTGAGCAGAGGATGGGTAGGATTCACCGATATGGCCAAAATAGAGATGTTTATATATTTAATTTAGTGGCAGAAGATACTATAGAAGGTAAAATATTGGGAAAACTCTTAGATAAATTGGAAGAAATAAAAAGTAAATTAGGAAGTGATAGGGTATATGATGTGATTGGAGATATCTTTGCTGGGAAGAATCTTTATCAATTGGTTATTGATGCTGTAGTTAATACCAAGAGCATAGAAGATATATATAAACAAATAGAGACTATAGGGGATGATGAAGATATTAAAAGAATAAAGGAAGAAGTGATTGCGGAATCTCTTGCAGTAAAAAATATTGATTTCACACTTATAAAGGAAATGACCGAACTTGCAGAGGAGCAAAGACTTGTTCCAGAATATGTGGAGGAATTTTTTAGGCATGCCTTCGAAAAGGTAGGAGGTAAATTTTCAGTAAGGAGAGATGGATTTTTATCAATTGAGTCTGTACCTTACGAGTTAAGAAAATATAACAATGATGATAATTTTAAAAATAATTATGGAACAATTTCCACATCCTATAATAAAATTTCCTTTGATAAAAAGATTGCTCAAAAAGAGAATATAGAATTTGTATCTTTTGGCCATCCTCTTTTTGAGGCTCTACTTTCTTGGGTAATGAAGCAGGGGGAAAAGGAGTTAATAAAAGGGGCAACCTTTTTAGACCCAGATGGAAGATATGATGGAATTATATACTTTATAGAGGGAGAGGTAAGGGATGCAAAGGGTATTGTTGGGAAAAGAATTTTTGCTTTATATGATGATGGAAAGGAAATAAGAGAGGTAAATTCTAAAATAATATGGGAACTTATTCCTTTTGAAAAAGTAGAGGAAAGTATAAATCCTGATGAAAATAAGATAATAAAATTTTCTTTAAATCTTATTGATAAATATATAGAAGAACTGTTAGAAGAGAGAGAAAGACAGGCAGAGATAAAAAGAAAATATGGGCTTAAATCCTTAAATGATCTTATTGTAGAGCTTGACAATGAGATCATAGAATATGAGGATAGGAAAGCAAAGGGAGAAAAAGTAGATATTGTAATTACAAATAAAAAAGAACAAAGGGAAAAATATAAAGAAGCATTAGAGAATCTTAAGAAGGAGATTGACTATGAAACATCTTTATATCCTTCAACGCCTAAAATTCTTACTATTATACGTGTAATATCTAAAAAAAGTAAAGATGAAATGGTAAGTGATGAAGAGATAGAGAGAATAGGAATGGAAATAGCCATGGATTTTGAAAGAAGAGAAGGAAGAATTCCAGAGGATGTTTCAAAGGAAAACTTGGGATATGATATTAAATCCAAAGGAGAAAAGGAAGTAAGATATATTGAGGTAAAGGCAAGGGTTGATGAGGGACAAGTAGCTCTTACTCAAAATGAATGGTTTATGGCAAAAAGGTTTGGTGAAAAATATTATCTTTATGTGGTAGTTAACTGTGGAAAGAAACCAGAGCTTTATATTATTAATAATCCATCAGCCATATTAAATCCTGAGGAAAAGATAGAAGTGGTTAGGTATATGGTGAGTCCTAAGGAGTGGAAAGAAAAGGGAATAAGAGTTAATGTTAGGGGAGGATATAGAGAATGAAGGAAGATAAAAGATTTATTGAAGTAACCTTTCCTGTTAAAGAGGTAAGTGAGGAATCAGCAAGGGAGAAATATATAAGGCATGGCCATATATCTACATTACATATTTGGTGGGCAAGGCGACCCTTGGCAAGCTCCAGAGTTACATCTTATTCTGCCCTTATTCCTTATCCTGATGATCCTGAAAAAGAAGTTGCTATAAGACAGTTCATCGTAAATTTTTCTAAATGGGAAAATTCTCTCAATAAGTATTATATAGAAAAGGCAAGAGAGGATATACTTTCTGCAAATAATGGAATTCATCCTAAAATTCTTGATCCTTTTTCTGGGGGAGGCTCTATCCCTCTTGAAGCTTATAGGATTGGATGTGAAGTATATGCCAGTGAATACAATCCTGTAGCTACTTTAATATTAAAATGCACCTTGGAATATCCTCAAAAATATGGAAGAAAGAAAGAGAAAAGAAATAATGGGCTTTTAGAAGAGGAAATAGAGATAAATCCCCTTATTGAAGATGTAAAAAAGTGGGGGGAATGGGTAGTTAATGAGGCAAAGAAGGAGATAGAAAGATTTTATCCAAGAGATGAAGATGGAAAGATTCCTGTGGGATATATTTGGGCAAGGACTATAAAATGCCAAAATCCAAGTTGTGGTGCAGAAATTCCTCTTATGAGGCAATACTGGCTTGCTAAAAAGGATAATAAAAAAATCTCTCTTTATCCATATGTGGAAGGAAAAGAGATCAAGTTCAAGATTGTGGGAGATGGATATGAAAAGATGCCAGAAAATTTTGATCCTGAAAAAGGTACTGTATCAAGGGCTATAGTGGTATGTCCTGTATGTGGATCTACCATAGATGATGATGATACAAGAAGGCAATTTCAAACGGGAAGATCAAGCCAAAGGATGATAGCGGTTGTTTTGCATAGTGAAAATTCAGAGGGAAAAACATATAGATTGGCAAAGGAGAAAGACATGGAAATATTTAGAGAGGCAGAAAAATATTTAGAGGAAAAGAGGAAAAAATTAATGGAAGAATGGGGAGTAGATCCTGTGCCAGATGAGCCTCTTCCTCCTAAGGAAACTCTTGGTTTTAGTATTCAAAGATATGGTATGAATACATGGGGAGATCTTTTTAATGCGCGTCAAAAACTTGCCTTAATTACTTTTACTGAGAAGGTAAGGAAGGCTTATGAAAAAATGATAGAGGAAGGATATGATGAGGAATATGCTAAGGCTGTGGTAAGTTATTTGGGATTATCAATAAATAATATTGTAGAAAAAAATAATAGTATTAGTAGATGGTCAAATACAAAAGAAACAATTGCAGGTACCTTTGCTCGACAGGCAATGCCTATGATATGGGATTATTTTGAATCTAACCCTTTTAGTGGTTCTACAGGAGATTGGTTAAATTCCATAAATTACAATATTAATGTTCTTTCTCACCTTTCTCAAATACCACCTGTAAATAATCATATTCCTTATGTTACTCAAGCATCTGCTACAGATCTTCCATATCCTGATAACTTTTTTGATGCTGTTTTTACTGATCCACCCTATTATGATAATGTAAATTATGCAGAACTTTCAGATTTTTTCTATGTGTGGTTAAAAAGAAGTATAGGAGATTTATATCCAGATCTATTTTTAACCCCTCTTACTCCTAAGAGTAAAGAAATTGTTGCAAATCCTATTAGACATGAGAATTCTAAAAATGCCAAAAAATTTTTTGAGGAAAACCTAAAAAAGGCTTTTCAGGAGATATATAGAGTATTAAGACCTTATGGTATCTGTGTATTAGTGTATACACATAAATCAACTTCAGGTTGGGAAACCTTGATAAATTCTCTTTTAGATTCTGGGCTTGTCCCCTCTGCTTCTTGGCCTATAGATACAGAGATGAAGTCAAGACTTAATGCAAAAGAGACTGCTTCTCTTGCTTCCTCCATATATATAGTGGCAAGAAAGGCAAAAAAAGAAGGTATAGGATGGTTTCATGAGGTAAAAGAGGAGATTAAGACACATATTCATAATAAATTGGATCATCTTTGGAAGGAAGGAGTAAGCGGAGCAGATTACTTTATATCCGCTATTGGCTCAGCTATAGAGATATTTGGAAAATATGAAAAGGTGATGGATATTAGTGGAGAAGAGATAAGATCTGATAGATTATTAGAGTATGTAAGAGAAGTGGTTACTGATTTTGCCCTTCATAGAATATTGCATGATGGAATCTCAGCTCATTTATCTCCTCTAACCAGATTTTATATCCTATGGCGTTGGACTTATGGAGAATCTAAGGTTGATTTTGATTCAGCAAGGAAGCTTGCCCAAAGTATAGGAATAGATATGGAGAAGGAATGGAACAAGGGATTTATAAGAAAGGAAAAGGAATTTATAAGGGTATTAGGACCTCATGAAAGAAAGATAAGTGAGATAGAGGAATCATATGAGCTTATAGATGTACTCCACTTAGTTTTGAATTATTATAGCGAAGGAAAGAGGGATCTAATAAAATCAGCTTTAAAGAGGAAAGGTTTTGCAGATAAAGAATATTTCTATATGGTAGCTCAAGCAATCTCAGAAACATTACCAAATGAAAGCAAAGAGAAGAAGCTTCTTGATGGCTTTTTAGCAGGAAAAGAAAGCTATAAGAAAGCTGAAGATAAGCCAGAAATTGAACAGTTAGGATTTGAAAGTTAAGAAAAGGGGGGAATAAGATGAGCTCATTATTTCCTTTTGTTCAGGTAGCAAGACCTCATGATGATGTGTTGGAAAGAAGGTTAACATTGGATGTATATGCTGCTGATCTTTGGAGAGTGTATAAAGGGGATGCACCTTTGGAATATATTGATCCTTTTACTTTCTTCCAAAAGACTCATATGACTCGTGGCCTTAATAATCTTATTAAAGTAGTAGAGGATAGATTGAAAGGTATAAGTGGTAATTCAACTCTTCAAATTCAAACTCCTTTTGGGGGAGGAAAAACCCATAGTTTGATTGCTTTATATCATAAGGCAAAAGAGTGGGGAGCAAAGGTTGTGGTAATAGATGGTACAACTTTTGATGCAAAGGAGGTAAGGCTGTGGGAAGAGTTAGAAAGACAACTTACAGGTAAAATAGAGAGGACAAAAGGCGATATATCTTGTGGTAAGGAAAAGCTTATTGAAATTCTTTCTCAAAATGAACCTGTACTTATTCTTATGGACGAGATACTTGCCTATTGCGTAAAAGCTTCAGGAATAAGCTTGGGAAATTCTACTTTATTAGATCAAACCCTCGTATTTTTTCATGAGTTAACACAAGCAGTTGCTTCATCAGGAAAATCTATGCTTGTAGTTACTCTTCCATCAAGTACTATGGAGCACTATGGAGAAAAAGGAGAAGAAATATTTCAAAAGATATCAGATATTTTTGAAAGGACACAAGAAATTTTTACTCCTATAGATGAGGAAGAAATTAGCAGTGTTATAAGTAAGAGGCTGTTTCAGTGGGTAGATGAAGATAAGGCAAAAATGATTGTAAATGAATATGTGGATTATTTAGAGAGAGAAAATCTTTTTAGTAGAAGGGAAGATTTGGAAAATTATAGGAAAAAGTTTTTAAATAGTTATCCTTTTAAGCCTGAAGTTATAGATATACTATATACAAGATGGGGTTCTTATCCTACTTTTCAAAGAACAAGGGGAGTTTTAAGACTTCTTTCTCAAGTAATTTATGATTTAAAGAATGAAAAAATTCCTTTTATTGGTCTTGGAGATTTTAATTTGAAAAATGATGGGATTAGAAGGGAGCTTTTAACACATATTGGTTCTGAATATGATAGTGTAATTGGTAATGATATAACCCTGGAGACGTCAGGTGCTAAGAAAGTAGACGGGGAGATGGGAGCATCCTATAAACCATATCACTTAGGTACTAAAGTGGCTACATGCATCTTTATGACCTCATTTTCAGGTAAGACGGATTCTACTTTTAAAGGAATAAATATTAGGGATTTAAAGGTATATACTTCTCTTCCAGACTTTCAAAGTAGTGTGATAGATGATGTGGTAAATAGATTAAAGGAAAAATTATTTTATCTTTCTGATGATGGTCTTTATTTCACTAATAAGCCAAATTTAAATCGTTTAGTTCTAACTGTTAAGGAAAATATAACTTCTCGTGAGATAGAGGAGGAAGAAAGAAAAGTTATAGAAAAGTCAATTTCTAAGGATAAAAACATACCTATCTACATATTTCCTCAGTTTCCTCGGGATATTCCTGATAATAAAAACATAAAAATTATCATCTCAAAAGATGCTGATGAAAATAAATTCAAAGAGTTTATAGAAAAGGTAGGAGAAACTCCAAGAGTATACAGAAATACACTAATATTCCTATGCCCTGAAGGAAGCAATAATGTTTTTTATGATCATATAAAAACTAAGTTGGCTTATGAAAAAATACTTAAAGATAAAAGTTTAAAACTTGATGAAAAAAGAATAGAAGAAGTAAAAAGGAAATATGAAGATTTAAATAATAAAGAATATGAAGAGCTGAGAAGATACTACAGAAATTTATACCTTCCTGACGGTAAAATTTACGATTTAGGTTCGGTACCCATAGGTAAAAATACATTAGATAAAGAAATTATTGACTTTTTAAAAGCCAAAAATATACTCCTTGAAAAGTTGACTTCTAAATATATAGAAGATAGATATCTTAAAGAAGGAGAAGTATCTACTAAAAATTTATTAGAGTCCTTTTATAAAACTCCTGGAAATCCGATACTTTTAAATGAGGATGTATTAAAGAACACAATAATAGAGGGAGTAGGAAAAGAAATATTTTACGTAAAAAGAGGAGAAAAAATATATGATACACCAACCTTTGAAGAAGATGAGGTAATAACAAAAGAAAAGCCTAAAGGATCAGATGATATTCCCATTAAAGAAGGAAATAAGGAACAGCAAACTATACCTGGAGCAGTTAATTTATCGGAAGGTCAATCTGGGATATCTGTAGAAACTCCTGAAATTCCTGTTAAAAAGCATAAAAAGGTTCGCTTGAGTTTTAATATACACAGTAAAGGAAATCTTTCTGATGTTTTGAAGTTATTGAATAATTTAGGTAAATATTTTGAAAACATAAATATCCATATTGATGTAAAAGTAGAAAATGGTGAAATTAAGGCTGATGAATATGAAAAAATTAAAGAAGGTTTAGCTCAAGTTAATGCAGAATTAATAGAAGAACAAATAGAATAAAAAGGGAGGTGCCTAAAAAGGCACCTCCTATGATAAAATTAGTAGTTTAATTCTCCGTAGCCTCTTTTTGCATGCATGGAGCTTGGATCATCAGAGCTTCCTAATAATTAAATCCTTTTATATTTATTAACACAATTTTCCATGGTGTAAGATCCTTTATATTGAAATTGCCATTTTGAATTAAATCTAAACCATCAATTTCCTCTTCTATTATAATTTCTTCTTTTTCCTCTTGGGCAATTGAAAATCCTATGGTTAAAAAATTATAAGAATTAAGGATAAGGTAAATTTAAATTTTTTCATAGTTAAAATATTCTCCTTTTTTCAAAAGGATATTTATTAATGGAAGTTTATGTTATAGCTTAGAATCTTAACTCCTCTTCCTCCAAGGGGATCATTATTTTCTGTTTCTGCAATATATGGGGTATGATGATAAAAATCTACTTCATAAACTGATTCTGCTACTCCTAAGCAAACTGCTCTTGCCTTTCCTTCTATGTATACATATATAGAGTATGTTGTATTTCCTTTTAAACGAATATTTCTAAAATCAACTTTGTAAATTCCATTTACACATTCTGCTGCATCAACAGATTGGTTTGCTACTTGTAAAAGAGTTACTACTGTATCGTAACCGGGAACAAAATATCCACCTACAGCACCATATATGGTATAAATTGTGGATTGTAAAAATTCAATCCAATCTCGTGAGGCTTTTTGCCATACTATAGCAGAGTACCCAGGGTAATTTTGAAATCTAAAGGCATCATTGATTCTACTATTCCTACTCCTACTCTCCCTAAATATTGAGTATCACTGGCACCAACTGGTAAAGAGTAATCTATTTTTGCTATTAATCCTTTTACATCTACAGTTATGCTTAAATCTGCATTATAAAAATTATTGTCAGGTGCATTAATTTTGATCTGTTTATAGTTTATAACTCTCAAGTAGGAGGTAACATCACTTTTTGGTAGTTCTGCATATGCATATACCCATGCTTTTAAATATCCATTATCAATAGTATATGCATATCTTCCCAATGAAATATCTGGGCCATAGCCACTTCCAGTTTCTGTATAGCTTAATTGAGGAGTAGTAGTTTGAGTTGATGTAGTAAGTCCAGCAAAACCGAGCCATTGTACCCAAACATTTTGAGCAAAAGTTCCATCATGTTTAATAAGGGAGAGTAAAAATCCATCATTTCTGTTATTTACAGCACCAGCAATTACACCGGGTTGGGCAGATAATACATAGACAGGGCTTTGAGAAAAAGGTGGAGATAAAGATATATTTGCACCATTACTTAGTAATTTAACTTCCCCTTTAAATCCATTCAAGTTGTAATCAGGAACGATAGCACCCCAAAGGAGCCATGCATTCTTTACAGGATTTCCATTGCTATCAACGAGGCAAAGGTCAAAACCAGTTGGTGAATTATTCATAGCACCTGAGATTAAAGCATTACCTCCTATTTGGGCATTAGTAATAATAACAGGATAATCTGGAAGATTGAATGATATATGTTGTCCATGGCTTGCGATTATTATTCCACCTACCATTTTAAGGGATGGATCTTGTAAAAATGCAATCCACTGTACCCATGCAGAAGGTACCGGATTTCCAGCATCATCTCTTAGAGATATTTTGAATTTATCTTTTTCCACATCTACCGCACAGCTTGATATAGCCTTGCCATTTACTTGAGCAGAGGTTAGCACTACTGGTACATTGGGGAATGTGAAGTTATAGGATATAGTCTGACCATCTCTTGCAAATAAAACTCCATATTTTGGTGTTACCAAAACAGCATTTGTGGAAGAAAGAAATATAATGGAAAAGATTAAGAGGAATAAAAGGATGCTTTTTTCATCTTAAACCCCCCTCAACATTAAATTTTTAAAGAGTTATGATTTAATGGGGTTGCTTAAAAAATATGTTTATAAATCATAGCTCTTTATACATTATATTAAATCAAAAAATAATTTTTTGAAAGTAATCTATATCACAGTTTTAAAAATTACAAAAAATTTTTAGGCTTTAACAATGGGTAGCTCGCTCCAGGAGGTGGTAAATCTTCGAGATTTCCTTTTTTGTCTCATTCTCCATTTTTGATCTTCAGAGGGGATTCCATTTATAGCTGGAAAGATGGTATTTCTTCCATATTTTTTGTTTATCTCATCTAAGGCTTTCATGAGTTCTTCATCCTTGCTTTTAGGATATGGAGTGTAGAAGAAGTTTAACTGAATTTCCTTTTCTTGAGTGATTCCCATTAATATAACTCCTGCCTTTTTATACTTTATTCCTTCTTTGTATATTTTTCTTAATCCCAAGAGGGCATAACTAATTAGTTCCATGGTACTTGCAGTAGGTCTTTCTAATGGTATGGTAATCTCATTGAAGTATTGGGGTGTATTCTTAAAGGGATTTGAGAGCAAGAATACTTGGATATAATTGGCAAGAGCTTTTTGCTTCCTTAATTTTTCTGAAGATATAGTGATAAAATTGGATATAGCTATTTCTAAATCTTCTATGTTTTCAATATCTTTTCCAAAGGATCTTGATGTTATTATAGATTTTTTAGGAGGAGGTAAATCTTCAAAGGGGATACAAGATATACCTCTTAATTCCCAAACAAGCCTTAATCCTACAATGGTAAGGAATTTTCTTATAAAGCTATCAGGAAGATTTTTTAATTTATAGGCATTATCTACTCCTTTACTTTTTAAAAATTCTGCGTATCTTTTTCCAATCCCCCATATATCTTCTACTGGAAAATCTTTTAAAATTTCATCAGGATCTTTTATATCAAGAAAATTAAATACTTTCTCTTTTTTGTCTTTTTTGGCAATCTTAAGAGCAATCTTAGCTAACACCTTAGTGGGACCTATTCCTATACTTACAGGTATTCCTATCCATTTTAATATGGTTTTTCTTATTTCTCTTCCTAAGGATGTATAATCTTTATCTTTTTCGTATGGAAACATTAAAAAGGCTTCATCTATAGAATAGACCTCTATATCAGGAGAAAACAAGGATAATGTATTCATCACTCTTCTTGAGATATCTCCATAAAGGGTAAAATTGGCTGAGAAAACTTGTACATCATATTTTTTGATTAAATCTTCACATTTGAAGACAGGTACTCCCATTTCAATACCAATATCTTTTGCTTCTTGAGATCTTGAGATTACGCATCCATCATTATTGGAAAGTACAATTACAGGTTTTCCCCAAGTTTTTGGGTTAAATATTTTTTCACAGGATGCATAGAAAGAATCACAGTCTACAATGAAGAATATATTATGGTATTTCATAATTTATGAATTACATAGGTGGCGACGCCCCAGATTATTAACTCCCTTTCTTCGCTTCCTACTTCTATTGGTTTATAATTGGAATTTTCAGGATAAAGATATATCTTTTTATTTTTTATTATCAATCTTTTAACAGTAAGCTCTCCATCTATCACCGCAATAACAATATCGTTATTTTTAGGCTCTAAAGCTCTGTCCACAACTAAAATATCACCATCATGAATTCCTGCATTTATCATAGAATTACCAGAAACTTTAACAAAGAAGGTGGCTGATGGATGTTTTATAAGAAGTTCATTGAGATCTAAATATTTTTCTATATAGTCTTCAGCTGGTGAGGGAAATCCTGCAGGAACCTTTGATATGAATAGAGGAAGCTTTACTTCCTTTTCTTTTTTATATTTATAAATTCCTTCAATATTTTCTCCCTTTTTTAAGGACATAAGTTCTTCTCCCTTTATCTTGTATATTTATCTTCAGGAATATATGGTACTTTAATAAATACTGCAAGAAAATCTTCTGAGGGATTGATTATATTATGTTCTTCGTTTGGCTCAACTCTTATGGCATCTCCTACTTTTATCTCAAATCTGTTTTCATCTACAATCATCTCTGCTTTTCCTGATAAAACATAAAATATTTCTTCCACTTCTTTGTGATAATGAGCTCCTAATTCTTTTCCGGGTATTATTTTTACTATACCCCACTCTAATTTGGGACCCCTCATTAAATATTTAGGACCCCAATCTCCAAATCTAAATTCTTTTTCCTTTTCATTTACCTTTTCCATTAATATTACCTCCCCCTCTTCTTTAATTTTCCCATTATTAATATTAATTATACTATTTAATTTCTAATTATTTCTGCCATTTTATCTTCAGCAAATTGTACAGAACAAAGTTTGTAGTATAGGCCTTTTCTCCTCATAAGTTCTTCATGATTTCCAATCTCTACTATTTCTCCGTCCTTTAGAACAATAATCTTATCAGCTCTTTTTACAGTGGAAAGTCTATGAGCAATTATGAGAATAGTTCTTGTACCTGCCAGATTATTTATAGCTTTTTGTATCTCGGTTTCTGTCTCAGTGTCTACGGAAGATGTGGCTTCATCAAGAATTAATATAGGTGAATTTTTTAAAACCGCTCTTGCTATAGCGAGCCTTTGTTTCTGACCACCAGAAAGTTTTACTCCCCTTTCTCCTATCTCTGTATAGTAACCTTTTGGAAGATTCATTATAAAGTCGTGGGCTTGGGCAACTTTTGCAGATTCTATCACTTCTTCTAAGGTTGCCCCTTCCTTTCCATATGCTATATTTTCAAAGATTGTTCCATTAAAAAGAAATACATCTTGAAGTACCATACTAATATTTTCATGAAGAGATTTTAATGTTACATCCCTTATATCAATATCATCTATCTTTATGCTTCCAGAGTCGGGATCAAAAAATCTATTTAAAAGATACATAATAGTAGTCTTGCCAACACCTGTAGGACCAACAAAGGCTACCATCTCTCCTGGATTTATTTCAAAGGATATATTTTTTAATACAGGAATACCAGGATTGTAGGAGAAATAGACATTTTCAAAGGTAATTTTTCCTTTCACATTTTTAAACTCTATGGCATTCTCTTTCTCTTTTATTTCTGGTTCTGTCTCCAATACTTCAAATACTCTTTCTGCTCCTGCAAGGGCTTGTTGTATATTTTCAAGGACTTGGGCAAGGGCATTTACAGGTTGATAAAACATACCAAGGTAGAGCAAAAATCCTACAATATCTTGTACCATTATTTTTCCAGAAATAGCCATCATTCCTCCCACAGATACCACAATAAGAGTACCTAAGGAGCTTAGAAATCCTACAGTGGGATGAAATATGGCACTGAGTTTTAAGGCTGATAAAAGAGCATTTATCTGATTGTATACCTTTTCTTTTATCTTTTTATACTCCTTTTCTTGTTTATTAAAAAGTTGAATTTCTCTTATCCCAGAAAGGTTATCTTGTAAATCAGCATTTAAATCTGCAAGAGCTTTTTGTGCCCTCCTAAAGATAGGCATAATCTTTTTGGCAAAGAAAGTACTACTTAAAAGTAAGAAGGGAATAGGAATAAGAGAAAGGGATGCCAGTATAGGATTTATTATAAATAATATGGTTGCAACACCTATCAAAATAAGTAAATTACTTATAAGATCTGGAACTGCATGGGCTATTAACATCTCCAGATTGGCAGTATCATTAACCACTCTTGACATTAGTTGCCCTGTCTGTTTATCAATAAAATATCTATAAGATAGATTTTGTAATTTGTCATATACCATCATTCTTACATCAGCAACTAAATGCCATGCAGCATAATGAGAGTAATAATTTCTAAAAAATTGAAATATGATACCACCTAAATAGGATAATATCAATAAAAGAGAGATTTTTAATATATTATTTTGAGGATTGGGGTATTGATTGATATTTGTTATTATACCTATTAAGCTTCTTATAAGCCAAGGACCTATAAGGTTTAGCCCTGTAATAGCAAGGAGGCTTATGGCTGATATTACCAGATATCCCCAATATGGTTTTGCAATTTTAACAAGCTTTATTATATATTTCAATTTTTCACACCTCCAATAATTAGCTATCAAACTATTTTATAATAAAAAATGAAACTTGTCTATGTAGTTTTCTAAATTTTAAATTAGATTATTTGTTGTGTATCCATGTAATAATACTATCTTTGAATCTTAAGAAATCAATTAAGTCTTTCTTAAGGATATTAACCATAACTTCTGGAGAAATTTTGTCATAGTTATGAACAATAATATTTCTGAATTTAGCCATTTTTTCCAAATTTTTGAAAAGTTCATCATCTATAACTCTATTTTCATAGAGAATCTTAAATGTTTCACTGTAGCTTGAAGGAATGCGCCATTTTTCATCTGAAATGATATGATTAGCTACGTCTATGCAAATTTCTATAAGAATTTGAAGAGTTCTTTCTACAATTCTTTGAATTTTCCAATCTTTTCTATAGTCATCTATGGAAATATCTTTGAATTCTTCTAATTCTTGAAGATGTTCTTCAATTTCTGATAGTTTTTTTAAAATCAACTCTTTATCTACCAATACCAAATCTCCTATAAAGAATTGCCTTTTCTTTAATAGAGAAGTCAAAATATTCTCTTAAAGTAAGAGATTCAAAGGAATATCTCAAATTTGGATCTTTATCTACCAATACCTTTTTATTCTGTATAATTTTAGCCTTTAAAGGTAATGGGGTATTATTTAATATTACTATATCAATCTCTTCTGTATTTAATACTTCTGATAAGGTTGTTAGAAGCTCTAATTTTATATTAAAAACATCTACCTCATCTTTAATGTCTTTAAGATATACCGCTATATCTATATCACTTATAGGTGTAATTCTTCCCTTTGCTAATCCCCCAAAAAGGTAAGCAAAAATTACTCTTGGATCCTTCTCAAGAATCCTTTGAGCTTTTGGAATTAATTCCATTATATTTTCAGGGATAGGCTTATCTCCAAATCTCATATTTTTAGTTTAACATGATTTAAGAAAGAAATACAAATATTTGGTTAAAGTTTTATCTATATGGTAAACTATTTTGAGAAATTTTAAAAACTTAGGGGATAAATATACATTCTTGGTGAGGATAAAGCGTAGGTTTTATTGGGATGGTATTTAAGAAAAATAAAAAAGGGGATTCTTTTACCAATAGAATATTTATAACTTTTATGGTTTTTACATCTATATTGTTTTTAGTCATAAGCATCTATTTTTATATAAATTATGGTGGTAAAGAAGAGGAATTTTCACTTTTATTTATTATTTTGTTTATAGCATCTTTTATTGGAGGTATAGTTTATACCCCAGTTCATCTTGAGTTTTTAAGGTATTAAAGAATATAATTTGTACATTGCTGTTAAGATTAAAGATGATTAATGCTGAGAAGAGTATTCTTTAATTATGGTTTCTTGCTTCAAGATTAAGAAATTACTTTAATAATTCTTCTATATATTAGTGGAAAAGATTAAGAATCTTACAAAGGAATCTCTAAATTTTATAACTTTAAGAAAAGGAGATAAAGAGGGAGTAATGTAATTCTTAAAAAGGGATTGAAAAAGTAACATATAAAGATTCTAAAACTTAATTTTAGAAATAAAATTTGGATTTTCAAGGAAAGGAGATAAAAGAAAGATTCCAGAAAAGAAAATTTTTACTCTGAAATTTTATAGAGTATAATAATTTATATGAGGGACCAAATTTATGAGGAATTAAAGAGAAATTGCGATATTCAGAGAGTATTAAATTCTATTTTGGAGCTTTCCATTGAAGATATTTATTTAGAAGAGCTTTTAGATAGAACCTTAGATCTTCTTCTTTCTATACCCTGGCTTAGTTTTGAAAAAAAGGGCGCTATATTTTTGACTGATGAAGAAAAAAAGGAGTTAATAATGGTTGTTTCTAAAAATCTTCCTGAATCTTTAAAAATTTCATGTAGAAGAATTCCTTTTGGAAAATGCTTATGTGGAAAATCTGCTCAGAGGCAAGAGATTGTTTTTTCTTCTCATCTTGATGAAGATCATGAAATAAGATATGAAGGGATAGAAGAACATGGACATTATTGTATCCCTATAATCTATCAAGGAAAAGTTTTAGGAGTGATAAATCTTTATCTTAAAGAGGGACATTCCTCAAGTAAAATAGAAGAAGATTTCTTAAAAGGGGTTGCTAACAATTTAGCAGGGATAATTAATCACAAAAATCTTGAGGATAAATTTCATAGATTTTATAACATAGTGGAGCAAGTAAAAGAGGGAGTAATAGTAACGGACAAAGAGGGAAAAATTGAGTATGTAAATCCATCCTTTGAAGAGATAACAGGATATACTTTGAATGAGGTGAAGGGAAAAAGAACAAGTATACTATCTCCTGAAGAATTAAAAAGACCATTTTATGAAAAGCATATCTTAAATATACATTCTGGAAAATCTTTTATTGATAGAATGGTGGTGAAAAGAAAAGATGGAGAAATAGTCCATGTGCTTATTAGTATAACACCTATAAAGGATAAAGATGGAAATATAAATTATTATGTAGGGACCATTATTGATATATCGGAGCAGGTCTTGTTGGAAAATGAATTAAGAGAAAGAGAGGAACGCCTAAAAAGGGCATCGGAAATTGGAAAACTTGGATATTGGGATTGGGACATTATAAAGGATAAAATTACTTGGTCTGAGGAAGTTTATAAAATTTTTGGTAAAAAGGAAGATGATTTTGGTAGTAATTACGAAAGTTTTTTGAAGCTTGTTCATGATGAAGATAAAGAATTTGTAGATAGAAGTGTAAAATCATCTCTTTATGAAAGAAAACCTTTCAGTATTGATCATAGAATAGTCCTTCCAGATGGATCTTCCAAAATTGTTCATGAAGAGGGAGAAGTAATTTTTGATGAGGAAGGAAATCCTATAAGAATGTTTGGGACTGTTCAAGATATTACAGAGATTAAAAAATTAGAGGAGGAATTAAGGAAGCATAGTGAAGAGTTAGAAGAATTAGTAAAAGAAAGGACAAAAGATCTTGAAGATTATATTAGAAAACTCTATAAACTTTATGAAATAAGCTACTCCTTTAAAGAAAATTCTTATGAGTTTGCAAAATTTGTGTTGAAGGAATTGGTCCATATGTTAGATGTGGATTTTGCAACATTGGGAGAGGTAAAAGAGGATAAATGGATTGCATATGCTACTTCTGCAAAAGAAGCACTTTTAGTTAAAGAAAAGACAATTCTTCCTTTAAAGGAGACTTTTTGTGATATTGTGTTCAAAACCCAAAAACCCCTTGTCATAAATGATGCCTTAAATCATGAAGAATATAAGAATCACCCAGCTTATTTAGATCGCAAGATAAGATCATATCTTGGAGTGCCAGTTTTCATAGAAGATAATTTTTTTGGGGTTTTAGCAAGTTTCAGTAGATCACCCCATAATTATTCTGAATATGATGTGATTATTCATCAGCTTTTAGCAAAAAGGATTGAGTTTGAATTTATAAGAGAAAAGTATGAAAATGAGCTAAAAATTGCTCTAAAATCTGCAGAGATAGCAAATAAGGCAAAATCAGATTTTATTGCTAGTATGTCCCATGAATTAAGAACCCCTTTAAATGCTATTATTGGATTTTCAGAGATTTTGTTAGAAGAATATTTTGGTTCTCTAAATGAGAAGCAAAAAGAATATATAAAGGATATTCTTGAGAGTAGTAAATATCTACTTTCTTTAATAAATGATATTTTGGATCTTTCTAAGATTGAAGCAGGAAAAATGGAGCTTGAAATCTCTGATGTCAATATTAAAGATTTATTAGAGGATAGCCTAATGATTATAAGGGAAAGAACAAGGGTACATAATATCCAATTGGAAGTTGTTCTATGTCCTGAACTTGAAAATTTAGTTATTAAAGCAGATGAGAGAAAATTAAAGCAGGTTATGTATAATCTCTTATCTAATGCAGTAAAATTTACTCCTGATGGAGGAAGAATAAAAGTAGAAGTGGGAATAGAGAAGGGATATCTTAAAGTCTCTGTTGAAGACAATGGAATTGGAATTCCCAAGGAGTATTTGGAGAAAATTTTTGAGCCTTTCTTTCAGATAAAGAATGCCTATAAAAATAAACCTTCAGGGACAGGATTGGGACTTTCTATTGCAAAGACTATTGTAGAACTTCATGGGGGAAAGATATGGGCAGAAAGTGAAGGAGAAGGAAAGGGAAGTAAATTTACTTTTATGATTCCTATAAAAAGGGATGGCCAATGAAAAAGCCTAAAATTTTAGTAGTAGATGATGATGAGAGAAATTTGAAAGTGGTTTCTGCAATGCTTGCTCCTTTAGAATATGATGTTATATTGGCAAGGGATGGTATTGAAGCATTAGAAATGGTAGAAAAAGAGAAACCTGATGTAATTTTATTGGATATTATGATGCCTAAAATGGATGGATTTGAGGTTTTAAAAATATTAAAGGAAAATGAAGAGACAAAAATTATTCCTGTAGTTATGGTTACTGCTTTGAAGGAAGTGGAAGATAGAGCGAAAGCCTTAGAGCTTGGAGCTGATGACTTTCTAACAAAGCCAGTTGAAAAATTAGAGTTAAGAGCAAGGGTAAAATCATTAATAAATGTAAAAAGATATTATGATCATATGAGAAATTATCAAAAAGTATTGGAAGAAGAGGTAGAAAAAAGAACTCTTGAGCTTAAAGAAGCATATAGAAAGATAAAAAAAGCATCTTTGGATACCATCTATAGATTGGCAAGGGCTGTAGAATATAAAGATGAGGACACAGGTGCTCATATTCAAAGGGTAAGCCACTTTGCAGAGATTGTTGCAAGAAAGATGGGAATGGATGAGAATTTTTGTGAGAACATTTTATACTCTGCACCTATGCATGATATAGGAAAAATTGGAATTCCTGATCATATACTTTTAAAGCCTGGAAAATTAACCCCAGAAGAATGGGAAATTATGAAGAAACATACTATCATTGGAGCAAAAATATTAGAGGGATCTGATGTAGAGTTTATAAAAATGGCAGAGATTATAGCATTAACTCATCATGAAAGATGGGATGGAAAGGGATATCCAAAAGGTCTTAAGGGAGAAGAAATTCCTCTTCCTGGAAGAATTACTGCTATAGCGGATGTTTTTGACGCTCTTTGCTCTAAAAGACCCTACAAACCTGCGTATCCTATAGATGAGGTTTTAAAAATTATAAAAGAAGAAGAAGGAAAACATTTTGATCCCAAGGTAGTTTCTGCTTTCTTTTCAGGAATTGATGAAATATTGGATATAAAAGAAAGATTCAAAAATGAAGATGAAAGTTTACTATTAAAGATAATGAGAGGGGAAATTTGATTTTTTAATCGTATATCTTAAATACTATAATATTAAAGGACACATTTAAATGAGACTCGATAATGTAGGAAGTAAAAGTACAATAAGGGATTATTTTCACATTGTACTTTAAATTTGTTTTAGTTTTACAAAAGGAATGAAAAATAGTGAAATTAATTCTGAGATTTAAGAAACATAACATTATTTAGTAATTAAAATTTATAAGGAGATTCTAATTGATAAATTTAACTTTGATAATTTACAGCTATTATTCCATTTTAATGAATATAAATCCTAAATAAATACCCCTCTTTTTCAAGAGATAACTTATTATTATCTTATTAAAGTTTCTTATCTAAACATTCTCAGAAAAATTTTCTCATGTACTCTTTATAAGATAGGCAAATATAGAATTTTTTTATAATAATAACCTTTTTGAAGATTAATTATACTATTGATTTATAGTTATAAAAAAGGAATTTTGCTGGAAGGAATTTGTAGATAATTTCTATCAACTTAAATAGGAGCTAAAAGGCTTAAATACCTCTCTTCAAGACCTATTTTATAAAATTTAGAAAGATAATAGTTTAATATTTTGTGCTTATTAGATAAATTTAAAAAATTAAATAAATGCTTTCTTTAACTCTCTCCAGGAAATTATTCTTATTTTTTCTTCTTTTATTACTTTTCTTACCTCTTCATCTTTGAAGATTAAATATTCCCAGACCCTTTTTTCCCAGGTAGGATTTATTGCTTTTATCTCTTCACTCTCAATGGTAGGATGAATAACAATCTCTGATATTCCGGGTTTTAAATTTTTTAATAGATTGATAATCATGTTTTTAAAAGAAGAATAATCAGGACAGTTTGGAAGATCGTAAGGATAAAGGATAAGGTTATCAATTATAGGAATTCTTTTTTCTTCTGCCATTTCTACCAAGTTCATATGTAATTTTAAAATATCATCTGGTATATTTCTAAGCATTTCAGTAGGCAGTTTTCTTGGTAATCTAAAAGGAAGGTTCCTTTCTTTACATATTTGGAAAACTATAGGAATAAAAGTTTTTCCTGAAAATCCATATAAACTTCCCATATGGGAATCAAGATGAGTAGGATTTATTCCAAGCTTAATAGCAAGGAGAATTTGATTTCTTATTTCTTCTTCTACTTCTTCGGGTTTTGCATTTTTCTCAAATTCTTCCACTGTTTCATAAAAATATCCATATTTATCTATTAAGGATTCTACAGTTTTATTTTTGGTCACAGGTCCCCATTTATAGTTTTTCCATTCACTGGTAAAGGTTAAATGAACTCCTATATCAACCTCTGGATGAGATTTACAAAACTCTCCTACCTCTTTTATCCATGGGCATGGTGTCATGCAAGTTGCAGAGGAGATGACTTTCTCTTCTAAAAGTTGAAAGATAGCGACATTAACAGAATGGCACATTCCAAGATCATCAGCGTTGATGATCAAAAACTTTTCTTTTAATTCTTGGTTTTCCCCCTCATTATTAACAAGACTTATCATTTTGTATTTATGTAAAGAATCTTTTCCTTCTATAATCTCTCCATATTTTTATATACTGGAGCCTTGTATCTAAGATATGATAAACAAAGTAAATTTATGTATAATTTTACCACTTCCCTTCCTTTTCATGCAATATCTGATTCATCTTTATTCTTTTACCTTTTTACACTGGCTATCTTTATACCTATTTACTTCGTGAAAATTTTTATTCCTAATTATATAGAAGAGAGGTAATTAGTCATTACCTAATTACTTTTTTGAAAATCTATTTTGATCTTTATCATTTTGAAAAAACTTAAAATAAAAAGAAAAAATAAAAAATTTTTTGTAAATTAATTTTATAACACGTGTTAATTACCATTGATTTTTAATATAACTTTAATCTAAATTAAAATTAAAACTTAACCGATTAAGTAATTTAAGGGGAGATTATGAATAAGAGAAATTCAAAAATAAAAATAGACGATATTGCAAAAATAGCAGGTGTTTCCAAAGGCGCGGTATCTTATGTATTAAATAATAAGCCTGGTGTAAGTAAAGAAGTAAGGGAAAGAATCCTCCAAATTATTGAAATGTATAATTATAAACCTAATAAATTAGCTCAAGCTCTTGCTGGAAAGAGGACAAATTTTATAGCTCTTGTTATACCTGATATTAGTGATATGTTCTATGCAAGGATAATAAAAGGTGTGGAAGAAACTCTTGCTAAATATGGATATTATTTAAATCTTTATAGTACACATGCCAATCCTGAAAGAGAACATCAAGTTTTTGATTTTTTAGATATGGGAATAGTCGATGGTGTTATCGTTATGGCTTATCACATTAAAAAAGATTTTGTAGAAAAAATAGCAGAAAAAGAAATACCTTTCGTTTTTATAGATTATCCTTATGAAAGTGAAAGAATATACTCTGTTCTTGTTGATAACGAAGAAGGAGGTTTTAAAGCAACAGAATATCTTATATCCTTAGGACATAGAAAGATTGCTTTTATTCATGGCTCCCAAGATGCATGGGATAGTTTTGCAAGATTTAGTGGCTATCTTAAAGCTTTAGAAAAGTACAATATACCTTTTAATGAAAATTTAATAAAAAGAGGTGATTTTACAAAAGAAGGGGGATACAATGCTGTTAAGGAGCTTATAGAATCAGGAGAGGAGTTTTCTGCAATATTTTCTGCTAATGATCATATGGCTTTTGGAGCTATAAAGGCTTTAAAAGAAAAAGGATTAAAAGTTCCAAGAGATATTTCTATCATAGGTTTTGACAATATAGAAGCCAGTGCCTTAAGCAGTCCACCCCTTACCACAATTATGCAACCTATAATGCAGGTAGGGAAAAAGGCAGCAGAGATTCTTATAAAAATTCTCTCAGGAGAACCGCCAAGACAAAAGAGATACCTTTTAAAGACCCAACTTATTGAAAGAAAGTCTTGTAGAAAAATTTAATTTTTTAAGTTTATTGTATAAAAAGTTTTATTTATTTTATAACTTAATCGGTTAAGAAAGGAGAATAAGAATGGAAAAGCTATTTGAGACAAAATATGGATATTTTAAAAATAACGGGAAAGAGTATGTTATAAAGACCCCAAAAACACCTAAGCCTTGGATAAATGTTATAAGTAATGGGGATTATGGCTTTGTCATATCCAATACAGGTTCTGGATATAGTTTTAGGACACATGCATCTTTAAATAGGATAACTCGTTGGAATCAAGATCTTATAAAAGATGATTTTGGAAAGTATATCTATGTTAGAGATAATAAGAAGAAAATTTTTTGGTCCATACCTTGGAAACCTGTATGTGCAGATTATGAAAATTTTGAAGCCATATATGGTTTTGGCTACTCTATATTCAAAACAAAATATTATCATCTAAGCTTTGAATTAACTTTATTTGTTCCTTTAAATGACCCTTTAGAAATATGGTACCTTAAAATAATAAACGAAGATAAAGAAGAAAAAGATATTTCTCTCTTTACTTATCTTGAATGGAATCTTGGATCTGCACCAGATTGGCATAGAGAATTTCATAAAACCTTTATTGAGACTTATTTTAATAAAGAAAGTAATTATATTTATGCAAGAAAAAGACTATGGGAAATTCCCAACGAGAAAGGAGAACATTGGAATAGAGATTGGGATTATACAGCCTTCCATTGGATAAATTTTCCTGTAAGTGAAGCAGAAGGATCAAAGGAAGAGTTTATAGGAATGTATAGGGACTTAGTTTCTCCTAAGGCTCTTATTGAAGGAAGATTAACTAACACTTTTGGTAAATGGGAAGATGATATTGCATCTTTAAAAATTGATCTAAAGATTAATCCTTATGAAGAAAAATTTTTAATTTTTTCTCTTGGAGCAGTAAAAAATAATTCTAATGAAAATATTGAAAAAATTTTAGAAAAATACAATACAGAAGAAAAAGTGGAAAAAGCCTTAAAGGATGTCAAAAAGATGTGGGAAGATTTATTATCTGGTTTTTATGTAGAGACAAAAGATCCTGCTTTCAATATTATGAATAATTACTGGTTAAAATACCAAGCCATTTCTGGTAGACTTTGGGCAAGAACAGCATATTATCAATTAGGCGGAGCTTATGGATTTAGAGATCAATTACAAGATAGTCAGATATTTTTGTATCTTAATCCCCAAAAAACTCTTGATCAGATAAAACTTCATGCAAAACATCAATTTTCTGATGGATATGTTTATCATTGGTGGCATCCAATTAGTGAAATAGGGCATAGGAATGAGATATCTGATAATAGGCTTTGGCTTCCATTCTTAGTTATAAGATATCTTAAGAATACAGACGATTGGTCTATCCTTAAGGAAATTGTCCCATATGTAGATGGTGGTGAAGGAACAATATATGAACATTGCTGTAAAGCCATAGATCTTAGTTTAAAAAAGTTTAGCCCGCGAGGTCTCCCATTAATAGGGAATGGTGATTGGAATGATGGGATGAATGCAGTAGGAACAGAAGGTAAAGGTGAAAGTATATGGTTGGGACATTTCCTTTATGGAATACTTATTGACTTTTCCTATGTAGCAAAAAGGGAAAAAGATTTTGAGAGAGCTGAATATTATATAAAAAGGGCAGAAGAACTAAAATTAGCAATTAATAAATATGGATGGGATGGAGAGTGGTTTATAAGGGCTTTTAAAGATAATGGTGAGCCAATAGGAAGTAAGTCATGTGAGGAAGGAAAAATATTTTTAAATGCACAAAGTTGGGCAATTATAAATAATTCTGCGGAGGAAGATAAAAAAGAAAAAGCTTATGAATCTATGAAAAAATATCTTTTTAGGGAATATGGTCCCTTACTTCTATATCCTGCTTATACAAAACCAGATCCACAAATTGGATATCTTACAAGATATTCTCCTGGAGTTAGAGAAAATGGAGGATTATATACTCATGCAGGATGTTGGGCAGTTTTAGCGGTGTGCATAATGAAAGATAAAATTGCTTATGAGATTTATAAAAGTTTTATGCCTATTTATAGGGGAATGAATCCTGACTTATATCAAGTGGAACCTTATGTAACGTGTGGAAATGTAGATGGTCCAGACTCAAAATATTTCGGAAGGGGAGGATGGAGCTGGTATACAGGATCTGCCACTTGGTATTTCATATCAGGAGTAGAAGGAATCTTAGGATTAATTCCAACTTGGGAAGGCTTAAAAATTTCCCCTAATATTCCTGAAGACTGGAATGAAGTAAAGATTAAAAGATTTTTTAGAGGAAAAATTTATGATATCCACATAAGAAGAAGGGGAAAATTTGAAATCTTTTTAGAAGGAGAGAAAATAAATGGGGATACCATTAATTATCAAGGTCCTAAGGATTCTTTATTTGTAGAAGTAAGTATTTAAAGGGGGTGAGAAAAATTAAAAAATTTTTGGTCCTTTTAAAAATTAAAAATTTAGGAGGGTTTTCTATGAGAAGATTTCTGATGATTATTTTAATATTAGTTTTTCTTGGATCTTTAGCATTTTCTTATGAATATGTAAATCCTATGGAAGAAATAACAGGATTAAGTGATGATAATACAGGAGCCAAATTTGAAAAAAGTGTAGAATATGTAGCAGATGGAAAATATTCTGTAAAGATTATACCTTCAGGAAAATCCGATGAAACAAAAATGGCATTCCAAATATCAGGAGATATATTATCAAAATGGGTTGGAAAAGATTTACTAAAGATATCAGTCTTTATTAAAAAATCTGCAGAAACAAAACCTAATAAATTCTTCCTTGGAATGGCAGATGTAACTTCTGACTGGGCTTGGGTAGATGGTGTCTTCTCAGAAAGCAAAGTAGTGGATGGTTGGAACATAGTAGAATTTAAGCTTTCTCCTAAGATGAAAGATGTTAAATCTGACGGGAAGTATATGCTGTATTTTGCCTTTATCGAAGAAAAAGATGGAAAGAAAATTCCCATAAAAGATCCTTTCTATGTGGACAAAGTAGTTATTGAATCCTTAGAAGAACCTAAGGAACTATATATATGGACTATGGATACATTATCTGAGATAAAAACTTTTGATAATGATAATACTGGAGCTGTTTTTGAACTAAGTGATGTTTATGTTGCCAATGGACAAAATTCTATGAAGGTAATACCTGATGGAAAGAACCTTGAAACAAAAGTAGCTCTATGGCTACCAAAGAATATGATAGGGGTATGGAATGAAAGCGATAAGGTAATTATGAAAGTATACATTCCACCTGAAATGAAAGTTAAACCTGGGATGTTCTTTATGGGAATGGGAGATCTTACAAAAGGATGGGAATGGGTTGATGGTGTATTTGCAAATACTAAAGTAACAGATGGATGGAATGATATAGAATTTGTACTAACTCCAAAGATGAAGAGTTTAGCAGAGAATGGTAAATATAAAGTATATCTTGCCTTTGCAGGATATGATGAAAAAAGGAATAAAGTTCCCTTAGTGGATGCCTTCTATATAGATGGATTATATGTAAGTTATACAGGAGAGTTTGCATATATATGGACTATGGATACAAAAGAAGAAATTGAAACTTTCAATAATGATAATACAGGGGCTGTTTTTGAACTTAACACAGATTATGTAATACAAGGAAATGCTTCCATGAAGGTAATTCCAGATGGTAAGAATTTAGAGACAAAGGTAGCAATGCCCATACCAAAAGATAAGATAGAGACATGGAATAAAGGAGGAAATAAGATTGTTCTTAATGTATATATTCCACCGGAGATGAAACATAAACCAGAGATGTTCTTCCTTGGAATGGCAGATCTTACTAAGGAATGGAGATGGGTAGGAGGAGTATTTTCAAACACAAAACCTACTGATGGATGGAATGCTATAACCTTTGAACTTGCAGGAGAAATGACAAGACCAGAAGTTGGTGGGAAATATATGGTCTATCTTGCCTTTGCAGCATATGATGAAAATAGAAATAAAATACCTTTAACAGAACCCTTCTATATAGATGGACTTTTCATGAAGATAGAAAAGAAGAAATTAACAAGGGAGGATCTTCTTGAAAGAGCAGATCCTAAGATAAAGGAAGAAATAGCAAGACTTTTAGATCTAAGCGATAATGCGTTATTAGATGAAATTCAGAAGAAAACTTTCCAATACTTCTGGAATGAAGCAAATCCTGAAAATGGGCTAATTAAAGATAGAAGTACTGCAGATTCACCAGCAAGTATAGCAGCGGTAGGATTTGGATTAACTGCTATTCCAATTGCAATTGAAAGAGGATGGATAACAAAAACAGAAGGATATAATAGAGTACTCACTACTTTAAAGAGTTTTGCAGAAGGAAAAGTTGAAGGATACAATGGTTTCTTCTATCACTTTGTTGATATGAAGACAGGAAAAAGAGTATGGAACTGTGAACTATCATCTATCGATACCGCTCTGCTTCTTGCTGGGGTAATCTTTGTAGGAGAATATTTCAAAGGAACAGAGATAGAAACTCTTGCTGATAAGATATATAGGAATGTTAATTGGCAGTGGATGCTTGCAGGTGGAAGTACATTATCTATGGGATGGAAACCTGAAGGTGGTTTTCTTGGAGGAAGATGGGGAGATAATTTTGATGAAGGAATTCTTGCTACTTTATTAGCTATAGGTTCACCTACATATCCTATACCAGTTTCTGCATGGGATCTATACTCAAGACCTATAAATGAGACATATATCTCTTTTAAAGATGAATCTCTTTTTGTATATCTATATCCCAACATCTGGATAGACTTCAGAAATAAAGAAGATAAATATGCAAATTACTTTAATAATGCTATAGCTGCTGCAAGATACAATTATATGTTTACTTTCCTTAGAAAGAGTGAGTATCAAACATATGATGAGGATATATGGGGACTTTCTGCAGGTGATGGTCCCGGAGGATACAGAGCATATGGAGCATCAGAAGGAAATCATGATGGAACTATAGTTCCTTATGCATCTATTGGTGCATTACCCCTTGTTCCAGATCTTAGTATGAAGGCAATAAAAGGAATGCTATCAAAGCATGGACCACTGATTTGGGGTAAATATGGATTTGTTAGTGGATTTAATGTAGATGAAAACTGGTATTCTAAAGATTATATAGGAATTGATCAAGGAACAATACTACTTATGATAGAAAATTATAGGACAGGAATGGTTTGGAAGTACTTTATGCAAAATAAATATGTAAAAGAAGCAATGAGAAAGATAGGATTCAAGTACAAGAGGGCAGATTATGCAGTCACTCCTTGGTATAAAGAAGAATATGAAAAAAGAGCTTTAGAAGCAAAAATGAAATCTACATATGCAGTAAAAACAGAAACTCCCCCTCAAATTGATGGAACTTTTGATGAAATATGGAAATCTACTGTTGAGAACAAGGTTACTGAAGATATGAATGTGCCAGGATTTACAAAGGTAGATAAAAAGAAACAAATCCTTCATAGTAATTTCTATGCTATGTGGGACAATGAATATCTATATCTCTATGCTAAGGTTTATGATGAATATTTAGTAATAAATATAGCACCTACAGATATTGGTGCATTCTATAGAACAGATTCTATTGAATTTTATCTTAATCCAGCAATTGCAGGTTCCAATGCAGGAATATTTAAGATTGCAATTCTTCCCTTTGATACTGCTGGAAATGTGCAAGCAGTAAGACATGAAGATGCAAATCCAGGAGATATAAAAGTTGTAGCACCAGAAGTAAAAGTTGCCTCTAAGAGAACAGATTATGGATATGACATAGAGGTCGCTATACCATGGAAATATTTAGGTATAACTCCAAAAGAAGGAATAAAGATTGGATTCTGCCATACAATACATAATTCCAATAAGAAAGATGCAGCTATTGGTGCATATGTAAGAGAAAATATGCTATCTTGGGTTGATCTTCCTGAAATATGGGCACATCCTGAAAACTGGGGAACCTTAGAGCTTAAATAAAAAATTTAGGGGGAGAATAATTTCTCCCCCTTCAAAAAGCTTTGGAGGTGTAAGAAATGAGAAGAAAAAGTTTATTAATAGTTATGATTCTCTTAATAATATTAAGTTCTTTCTCCTTCTCCCAAGTTAAGACAATAAAAATTTGGGCAATGGGAGAAGAAGCAAAAAATCTAAATATTATGGCAGAAAAATTTACAAAGGAGACAGGTATAAAGGTTGATGTTCAAGCCCTTCCATGGACTGCAGCTTTTAGTAAGATTCTAACAGGAGTTGCAGGGAGACAAGTCCCAGATCTTGCTATGATGGGGACTACTTGGATGGCTCCTTTTGCAGCTATGGGAGCTTTTGAAGACCTGGGGAATTATATAGAAAAATCTAAAGTGGTAAAGCAAGAAAAATTTTTCCCAGGTTCTTGGGAAACTGTAGTTTATAACAATAAAGTGTATGGGGTGCCATGGTATGTAGACGTAAGAGTGCTTTACTACAGGACAGATATGCTTAAAGAGGTGGGATATGATAAAGCTCCAGATACATGGGATGAACTTTATGATGCTATTAAAAAACTTTCTCAAAAATACGGTGTAGGAAAAACAGGAATAGGTCTTTCTCCTACAGAGCCTGCAAACTTTATGCCCTTTGTTTGGCAAAATGGTGGAGATATTATTGATAAGAATAAGAATATCCTTGTTAAAAACCCAGAATTTGTAGAAGCTTTAGAATTCTATTCAAAATTCTTTAAAGAGAATCTTGTGGCAAAAGGTGGAGCAAATGTATTTGTAGATTTTGAATCAGGACTTCTTCCAATGTTCTTCTCAGGTCCATGGATGGTTTCCATGATAAAGGAGCAGGTTCCTAAAATTACAGGAAAATGGATGGTATCAGTAATGCCAAAGAAAAAAACAAGGACATCTTTTGTGGGAGGATCAAACTGGATAATATTCAAAGATGCAAAGAATAAAAAAGAAGCTTGGAACTTCATTGAGTTTATGACAAAAACTGAAAATCAATTGGAATGGTACAAGATCTTAAAATCACTTCCTGCTGTAAAAGAAGTCTGGGAAAGACCTGAACTTGCTAATGATCCTATGACAAGAGTTTTTAGAGAACAATTAAAAGATGCAAAATCTACACCTATAGTTCCAGAATGGGATAAGATTGAAACTGCCTTAGGAAGAAGAGTTGAAGAGGTATGTCTTGGAAATAGAGATGTTAAAGAAGGGGTAGAACTTCTTTATAAAGATCTGCAAAAAATATTGAGAAAGTAATAAATAAGGGGCTGGATTAACCCAGCCCCTTATCAGATTTCAAGGAGGTATTCTTTTAATGAAAAACAAAATTTGGGAAATAATTTTATTCATTGGTCCTTCGTTACTTCTTTTGTTAATATTTACTGTTCTTCCTGTAATTACATCTTTATTTTTAAGTATAACAGATTTTAATGCTTACTCTTTTTTAGACTGGAGTAAAACAAATATAGTCTGGATCCAAAATTTTATAGATGTTCTTCATGATGATTTATTCTGGAAGGCAGTTTTTAATACATTCTATGCTTTTATACTTGCATATCCTTTAACTATATTTTTCTCTTTACTTTTTGCGTTTCTCCTTAATAGAGAAGAAACTTATTTCAAAAACTTCTTCCGACTTCTTATCTATCTTCCCTCTGTTACAAGTACCATTGCTATAGCAGTAGTATGGTCATGGATATTAAATCCCCAATATGGTCTTTTAAATTGGTTCTTAGGTCTCTTTGGAATACCACCTCAAGAATGGCTTTCTAATACAAGATGGGCAATGCTTGCAGTGGTTGCTCTTGTAGTATGGAAAGCAATAGGTCCTAATATGCTCCTTTTTATTGCAGGACTTCAAGGAATTCCTGAAGAATTATATGAGTCAGCTGAAATTGATGGAGCAAATAGATGGCAACAGTTTTGGTATATTACTCTTCCTGGACTAAGACCAGTACTTCTCTTTGTATCAGTTATGTTAGGAATTGGATATTTACAGTTATTTGAAGAACCTTACATGCTAACAGGAGGTGGACCATTAAATTCTACTCTTTCTATAGTTTTATACCTTTATCAAAAAGGTTTTAAAGCTTTTGAATTTGGATATGCATCCTCAGTTGCTTTTATATTGTTTATCATGATCTTTGGTTTAACTTATATTCAAATGAAGATGAGAATTTATCAAGAGTAGAGGTGGAGATATGAGAAGAAAAAAAGTAAGTCCTGTTCAGCAAATTATAGTCCATGGATTTTTAATAATAGCTTCTATAGTTACAGCAACTCCCTTTTTTTGGATGCTTGTTACATCTTTTAAAACTCCTGGGGAGATATATACAATTCCTCCAAAATTCATTCCATCAGAAATTACTCTCAAAAATTATATAGATCTCTTTAAAGGAATAAATTTTTGGAGACCTCTTTTAAATACTTTAATTATTGTTATTATTGCTCCTCCCCTTTCTATACTTCTTAATTCAATGGCAGGATATGCCTTTTCTAAATTTAGGTTTAAAGGAAGAGATACTTTAATACTTCTTATTCTTGCTACTATGATGATACCAGGTCAGATGACGTTGATCCCTGCATATTTGATTGTAAGAATTCTTAATATGTTAAATACTTATCAAGGAATTATAATCCCAGGTCTTGTTGGAGCAGGAAGTATATTTTTCTGGAGACAATTTATAAAAGGAATACCTAATGAAATAATAGAATCTGCAAAAATAGATGGGGCAAACGAAATCTTTATTTATTTTAAAATAATTTTGCCCCTCTCTACTCCCTTTCTTATAACTTCCTTTGTTTTTGCTTTTATAGGTGCTTGGAACTCTTTTCTTTGGCCTCTTATTGTTGCCACAGATGAAAGTATGTATACATTACCTGTAGCAATATCAGTTATTGCGGGACAATATGGAGAAAATATTGGGACAATTCTTGCAGGATCAACTATTGTGGTATTTCCTATACTAATTGTCTTTTTAATTGCCCAAAGATATATAATAAGAGGTATAGCTATGACAGGTTTGAAGTTTTAGGCTTTATTAAAGACATATGGTAAGGGCATATAGATATAAATTCTAGAGTATTTAAAAAGATATTTTGCTCCTTTTGGTATTAGCTCATGCTATGCATTATTCTAATCCTCCCTATCACATTATGAGCTTTTAACCAAAAATAAGCAATAAATCTTGATCTTGGAAAGCATAATGATATTCCATTCATACTTAATAGTATTCTCAGAGAAAGATAAAGAGTATTTTCTTTCAAAGAATGATTTAAGTCTTCTATACCTGAAGCCAGTTCTTTTAGCCTTTTTAACAATTAAATCTTCAAAATTAGGAGGAGTTTTATTAGGGAAAGATTTAGGTTTTCTTGATATGCCTAAAATTTTAGCAGTTTTAGATGTATTATTCTATCCCTCCTCCATCCTTGGATATTATAAGGATGATGAGGATAGGGGTTTATCTTTACTTATCTCTTTATACTGGCACCTATCTCCATAATTATTTACTTACAAGGATAGTAGACAAGTTACAAAAGTTGAATAAATTGATATAATAAAAGCGATAATTTTTTGCAGGGGGGATAGGATGAAGAATAATTCAATTTGGTGGGCCTTAATATTGGGAATTAGTATCATCATAAGTGCTTCTATTTTGTCATATACCCTTTACAGTGTTAAATCCTTAGATAATACTTTAACTGTTACAGGGTCTGCCAGAAAGAGAGTGACATCGGATATAGTGAAATGGGTTGGAGTTTTTACAAGAACTGTACCTTTTGATTCTCTTAATAAGGGATATCAACAGATGAATAGAGATTTAAAGTTGGTTTTAGAATTTTTGAAGAAGAATGGCATAGATATAAATACTGTTATCATATCTCCTGTATATCTTGAACAACCTTGGCTTTATAGTGATAGGCCATACTCAAGGGATTCCATCTTGAGACAAACGGTAGAAGTACAATCCAATGATATTCAAAAGATAACAGAGCTTGCTAAGAATTTTCAAGAGTTAACTGATAAAGGTGTAGCCTTTGCCACTCAATCCTTAGAATACTATTACTCTAAACTTCCAGAGTTGAGAGTTAACCTTCTTTCTGAGGCAATGCAAGATGCTAAAAATAGGGCGGAAAAGATTGCAGAAAGTACTGGACAAAAAGTAGGTCCGTTAAGATCTGTCCATATGGGGGCGGTGCAAGTTTTGGCTCCAAATTCTACAGAGATAAGTGATTATGGGACTTATAACACCTCAACTATTGAGAAAGAAGTAATGGTGGCAGTAGTTGCTACCTTTTTACTTAAATAATTTTATTTTTTCTCTTTTTTCTTTCGCTCTTCTTCTTTAAGGTGGGCTATAAACATACGGGCTCTCATCTCCAAGGATACTGTTTCTAACATAGATGGAGAGGGGCTTCCTTTAAATTCTTCTAATATCTTCCTTTCCACTTCTTTGTACCATTCTTGTTCTTCTGTTATTTTTACTTTTCCAAAAAGATTTAAGATTATCTCCTTTATCTCTTTTAATCTTCTTAGGAAAAGTTCTAAAAGAAAGAGTATAAGGGATGTTATAAGCAATATGGGAAGAATATTTTTTCTTTCTGCATCTTTGTAGGATATTCTACGAAATACATCTGATGGATTTGAAAGGAGCTTTCCAGATGTAAAAGAAAGAATTTTTTGGGCTAAATTGTTATTGAATTTTTTTGAAGAAAATTCAGGAGAGTTTCCAAACATCCATGGAACCTTTGTAATGATTTTTTCTTTTTCATAGACAGCAATTTGATATTTTCCTAATCCATTAATAGGAAAGGTACCTTCATAATTTCCTGCTGATTTTTGTATCATATTTCCTGAGAATTCTCTTCCTTCCATATCCATAACTTTATATTTTAAATCTGCGAAGTTGATATAATTTCCCTTTTTATCAGTATAGATTAAGTTTATAATTCCCTTTCCTCCTTCTTCCCTTATGCTTATCTGTACCTCTGAAATCTGATGAGGAATAGATTCTCTCAACATCTGACTAAAAAAGCTTCCTAACTTATTCCATGAAAGCCATTCTCTTCCCCAATAGGATTTTAAAGCAGATGTAAAGGCTATAACCTGCCCTAATCCAAACTGGCCTTTTGCTAAGATGGGATCTCCTTCAGGTGATGATAACAAGACTGGGCAAGGATATCTGGAAGAGGTTAATACATATCCTTCAAGAGGTGGTAATTCTTCCTTTTCTTCTAAATTTGCTTGGGGTACAAATCTTTTTTCTACTATATTGGATCTTAATAATGCCTTAGTTTCTGAAAGAAGAAGTTGGGGTAGATTTCTAATATTCCAGGTATGGTAAAATCTTCCGTTTCCCCAAGTAGCTATATCTTTTAATAGGGGTATATTGGCATCTTCTCCTATTCCAATAGTAGATACAGTGATTTTATTCTTAGCAAGCTCTCTTATTAGATTATAAAAATCTCCTCCTTCTGTCTGTCCATCGGTGATAGCTATAATATGTTTACTCTTTAAAGGTACTCGTAGAAGGGCTTCTCCTGCGGATTTTAAGGGAGGATACAAAGCTGTACCTCCTCCTGATGATATCTTATATATAAGGGAGGATGCCTTTTCTTTATCTGAAAGAGGTCCTAAAGGGACAATCCATTGGTAGGAGTGATCAAAGGCAATAAGACCAAAATAATCTTTTTCCTCCAAAAGATCTATTACAAGTTGAGATGATTCTTTTGCAAGTTCTATTTTTGCTTCTCCTCCTGAGTAGCTTCCCATACTTCCTGAAGCATCAAGTACTATTACAATAGCTACATTGCTTTTTTTAATAATCTGCTCTGGTTTCAATGTAACAGGAAGAATGTCTTCCAAAGGAGTACCATGATAGTTTCCAGCAGAAAAACTTTTATCTCCTCCAAGAATAAGTAAGGTGCCTCCTTTCTCTGTCACATATCTTTTTATAAGGTCCATTTTATCCAAAGAAATATCACTGGCTGGCACATTATCTATTATCACTGCTTGGTAGTTATCAATTATTGATATTTTTTCATATTTAGGATAATCAAAATCTATCTCCCAACCTTGAGTAATGAGAGCTTGAGGAAAGATGGGAGAAAAGCCTCTACCTACAAGATATAGAATTTTGGGTTTGCCTTGCACATATACATATGAAGAGTAAAGATTATTTTCTTTATAGGTATCATCTGAGGATAAGATTTCAGCTTCTATCTCTTTTAAACCTGTTTTCTGAGATATTAATGAGAAGGAAAAGATATTATCTTCTTTAAGATCCTTTAGTTCATAAGTATATAGGTTTCCTTCAAATCTTATTCTTAATTTGGCATTTTTTACTCCATAACTTTTAATTCTTATTATTACAGGGAAAACCTGTCCTAAATGTACCATTTCGGAATTTTGAATCTTTTCTATACCTATCTCTTTATAGAAGGATGTATTAAGAGGAAAGATATCAATCTGGACCTTTTCTTCTTTTAGTTTACCAAGGAGATTTTCTATTCTTCCTGCATTTTCTTGTAGATCACTTAAAAATACAATTCTTGATGGTGTATCTTTACCTTTTAACCCAAGTACAGTATTTACTGCTTCTTCTATATTTGTAAAATAGGGATTTTTAATTCCCGTTATGGAGGATAGGTCAATATTTTCGGAAAGATCATGTTCCACATTTGTATCTCCACCAAAAGATACAATCCCTACTCTATCATAGGATTTTTTATACTTTATTGATTCTTTTATGAAGCTTATTGCTTTTTCCTTTTCCCAAGATGGAATACTGGCAGATTGATCTAAAAGGAAAAATACATTTATCCTATCAGAAAAAGATACAATTTGGAATCCTGATAGAGCAAAGATAATAAGTAGTATTTCTAAGGATCTTAATAGGGATCCTTTTCCATATCTTTTAATGATTATGTATATTATGGGGATAAGTATTAAAAAGATTGGATTTTCAAAGGATATCATGAATAGTATTTTCCTCCTTGATAAAAGAAGATCTCCAGTATAAGGAGAAGAAAGACTAAGAATATTAAAGGTTTGGAGAGATCTATCTGTATAAAGCCTTTTTCTTCCTTCTTATCTTTTTCTTTATCTATTTCTATGTTTATCTTTTTTGATATATCCGACTCTTTTTGTGAAAATATATTTACTGCATAAAGGTAACCATTATATTCTTTAAATCCTGGGGAATCCATATAATTATCACATCTTTTTTGAGGATCATAAGAGAGATAGTATCTTAACAAATTGTAAATGAAAATGGGGAAGGAATCACTATATATAAAAGATGAGGATAATAGGTCGAAGGATAATACTATACCTTTTGAATTGTCTTTTTCATAAATGTAGGCTACTGGTCCCTTATCAGAATATATAAGGGGTTTTAAGTTTTCATCTTTAAAGGTATAGGCATTATCAATACTTATTCCATAAAGTTGTAAAAATCTTGTGATAGGGTGATCTTCCCAGCTTAATATCTTAACTTTTCCTATCTTTTCTATATTTTGCGGATTAATGCCTGGATATCCTCCTATAAATAGAAAATTTCCAGATATATCCGCATAAGGGATTAGTCCATCAAAGATATAAAAGTTATAATTTTTCAGGTCTATATTTATAAAATCTTTTCTTATATCAAGTTTCAGATTGGGAATAGATCTTAATGCTTTTTCTAAGAATGGATTTCCAAGGGTAACAAGTAGCACCTTGGGTGAGAAGATTGGTATATAAAAGAAGGCTTTGTTATCTTCTTCAAGGAAATCTTTCCCATCTATTTCTCCTACTATTTTTCCTGTCACCTTTGGAATCTCACTTTTTACTACTTTTATTTCCTTGGGTTCTATTCTTATTTTTTCTTCCTTTAATTTATTATTGTCTTGCATTATTCTTAGGTTAAATTCTTGAGGCTTTTGAGAAAAATTCCCAATTTTTAAAAATATTTCGTAGACATTTTCATTTTTGGGAAATATTCTTCCATCTAATATTCCTATATTAAAGCTTTCTCTTCCGATAATATGTAAGAAATATCGATTTGTAGAATCTTTTGGAATAGAAATAGGGTCGCTTCCATCGGTAAAGATATGAATTTCATGAGGTATTCCTTTTGATAGGCTTTCTGCCTTTCTAATACTTTCCTCTAAATTTCCTTCACCAAGAAAAACTTTTTCTCTCTCTAATTCTTTTTCTATCTCTCTTTCATTCTTATTTAAAATAACTTCTGGTTTATCCTTTGCTATGATCATCTTTATGGGGGAGGGATTTCTTTTGATAAGATTTATAATCTCTGATTTTGCTTTTTGAAAACGGGATGGTAATATATCCCTTGATGCCATACTGGCAGAGGAATCTAAGATAATTATTGTTGGCTTTGATCCTATACTTGGAAGACTAAGTATGGGTTTTGATAGGGATAATACAAGGAAAAAGAGAATAAGAAGTTGAAAAAGTAAAAGTAGATTTTTAGGAAGCTTCTTAAACCATCTTCCTAATTTTTTTTCTTCAATAGTCTTTTCCCAAAGTATTAAACTTGGCACTTTTATCCTTAGTCTTTTTGGTTTTATTAAGTAAAGGATTATAATGATAGCTTCTAAAAATAATAGGAATAGGAAGGATGGATTGAGAAATTTTATATTCATTTAAGCCATCCTCCCATCCTTAAGTATCTAAGAAGTAGATCTTCCACTGGAATAGAAGTGGATGTTCTCATATATTCCACATTGGTTTTTATAGAGAAGCTTTCTATGTCTTTTAGAAAATTATCTAAGGTCTTTTTGTAATTCTCTATTAGTGATTTATCTAAATATAGATTGATTATTTCATTGGTTTCACTATCAATTAATTGGAGGTTTCCTTCATAGGGAGGAGATATTTCTTCCTCTGAAATTACATGAATTAAATATACTGGAAGTTTTTTATATCTTGCATACAAGATTCCATCCTTATAGGGTGATAGGAAATCTGATATTATCAATAAAAGACCTTTCTTTTTAAGAGATGATACATATTTTTTTATGGCTTCATTTAAGTTTGTTTTTCCTTCTGCCTTTAACTTATTAAGTTGATCTAATAATTTAAATATATTTTCTTTTTTCCTCTCTATGGGAATGATTCCTTTTATATCATCTTGGAAGTATGTAAAGGTAACTTTTTCCCATGAAGATACGCTTAGATAGCTAAAGGCTAAGGCTAATTTTTTCCCATAAAAGAATTTGGTTGGTATTCCAAAGTCCATAGATAAGGAGCTATCAAGTAGAATATGTACTTCCAAGTCTTCCTCTTCTTCAAAGAGTTTTACAAGAAATTTTTCAAAACGGGCATAAATATTCCAATCTAAATACCTAAGTTCATCTCCTATTTGATAAGTACGATAATCAGAAAATTCTGTGCCTTTTCCTGTTTTGGGACTTTTCCTTTCTCCCACATTGCTTATTATCCTAATCTTTTTAACTGCTAATCTTAATTTCTCTATTTTTTCTAAGAATTCCGTATCTAATATTTCCATATTTACTCTTTCACCTTCTCTAATATGTCTTCTATTATTTCATCTGTAGTTATTCCTTCTGCCTCTCCTTCAAAACTTAATATTATTCTGTGTCTTAAGGCAGGAACTGCTACCTTTTTAATATTTTTAAAGCTTACATTTGATCTTCCCTCTATAAGGGCTAAAGCTTTTCCTCCAAGAATCAGAGCCTGAGCTCCTCTGGGACTTGCTCCATATCTTACATATTTTTTTACTTTTTCTGGGGCATAAGCACTTTCTGGATGGGTTGCCAGTACAATCTTTACAGCATATTCTTTTACAGCCATTGGTACAGGGACGCTTCTTACAATTTTCTTTAACTCTTCTATGGTCTCTCCATCTGCTACTTTATTAACCTTTGGTGTCTCCACATTTGTGGTCCTTTCGATAATCTCTAATAATTCTTCCTGAGATGGAGGGGTAAGAATAAGTTTGAAAAAGAATCTATCAAGTTGGGCTTCAGGTAATGGATAAGTTCCTTCCATCTCAATTGGATTTTGAGTTGCCATAACAAAGAAGGGTTTTGGAAGATTATATATTATTCCTCCGGAAGTTACGCTTCCTTCTTGCATGGCTTCCAATAAGGCAGATTGGGTTTTAGGAGTTGCCCTGTTTATTTCATCTGCCAATATGATATTAGCAAAGATTGGTCCTTCTTGAAATTTAAAATATTTTCTACCATTTTCATCCTCTAATATGATATTGGTACCGGTAATATCTGCAGGCATAAGATCTGGAGTAAATTGGATACGGGAAAATTTTAAATCTAAAATTTCGCTTAAAGTTCTTACAAGTAAGGTCTTTCCAATACCTGGTACACCCTCTAAAAGGACATGCCCTCCTGAGAGAAGAGATATAATAGTAAAATTAATGATCTCATCATATCCCACAATTACTTTACTTATCTCCTTTTTAATTCTATCTACCACATCTGTAAAATCTTGTATTGATAAAGTCAATTTGTTAAACCTCCTTTACTGAGAAAAATAGGTTTTTAAAATCTCTTGAAATTCTAAAGGAAGAATTCTTGAGGATACTGCTTTCTCCTTAGTATAGGATGGATTGTAAGAAAGGCTTTTATCCTGAGAAAGTCTTCTTCCTTCTAAGGTTGGTGCTTGAAATAGATAATTTTTGCCCAATTCTTCAGATTGGGATGGTGGTACATATATCTTCTCTCCTGTAAAGACTTTTCTTTGAGTCTCTTGACCAAGTTTATCTGGTCTTTCCTCTGTACCTGGTAGATTTCCTGATTTTGCATTTTTATCTACTTCTTTACCACTTTCTGTAGGAGTTTGTAATGTTCTTTCTTGATTTGATGGAGTTTCACTACCCTTACCCTCTTCATTAAGAGCTTTTTCTTCTTGAGAGACATTTTCATCCTTGGATTCATAAGGGTTAGCATAGGCATAGGATTTTCCTGCTCCTTGGGAGGGAAGATTGCTTATGTTCTGTTCTTTTCCTTCTTCTCCCCTTTCCTGATTATTATTTTTATTTGATGCCTCTTTCTTTTCCTCTTTTTGGTTTTCAGCCTTTTTATTTTCTTTTTTGAGGGTATTTTTATCCATGTTATATTGGGATAGAAATTCTTCTAAGGATTTTGGTTTTTCCATCTCCTTCAATTTCTCTTTGTCATACTCTTCTTGAGATATCTTTTCTTTTGGAATATTTTTCTTAGAAAGTTCATCGTTAAGGGCTAATTTTTCTTCAGGTATTCTACTTATGTTTCTTTCTTGATTTTCTTTCTTTTCCCATATCTGGGCAATACTTTTTGGCATATCCTTAGAGTTTATAAGATTTAACATTAAAAGAAATACAAAGATAAGAGATAGAATTTTCAAAAGATGGGAGGGCTTAAATTTATAAGCCTTTGATAAGTCTAAGTGAGAAAGCTTTTCTTCCAATCTTCTTCTCAACCTTTCCATAAGTCCATATGGATCATCATAGTCTTTATACTCCCAAAAAGTTATCAACTCTTCATCTAAGGAGAAATGTTTATCTGCTTGAAGGATTATCTGATAATAATTAGGTTTCTTCTTTTTTATAAAATATAAATAAAAGATGGGGAAGGGAAGAAGAAGGACAAAAAAATTCATTTTTACAGAGAGAAGATTAAAAATAAGAACTGTGTTTAAAAAAGCCAGTATAGAAACAAAAAGGATATCAAGAAGGTGGTAGAGATTTGCTTTATTAATTAGTTTTTCTATGTTATCAAAAAAATCTCATCTTTTATCAACTCCTTGATAATATTTTAACCTTTTTTCCGCAATAAGTATAGAGATTAAAAAAATAATTAAGTAAAAGATAGTGATAATGGGAAGGTCCTTTGAGGGATGAAAATTTACTTTTAGATATAGGATACTCTCAGCTCTTATAAGCCAAAGAATATTATTTAGAGGGAATAGGAAAAAGGTTGATGGAAAAAGAAAAGGAAAAATTATAAATAGGATATAGGTGATCCAATGGAGAAGCCAATTTATAGATGGGTTAGAAAAGGTTGACCAGAGAATTCCTAATCCCATAATAGGAAGGGAATCTAAAAGAAGAAGAAGGTAAAGAATAATTATTTTTGAGATGTCTACAGAGAAACTTATCATTAAATTAAAGGGAAAAAGGATAAGAAGAATAAAGATAAAATAAAAGAGATTAGCTAAAAATCTTCCCCATACTATTTCCCTTATTTTAAATGGTGAAAATCGAGCAAGGTTTATGATCTTAAATTCTCTTTCTGCAATAAGATTTCCTGAGAAGGTAAGGGATGAAAAGTAGGTTATGAATATAAAATGAGCAAGAGCAAATATAAGAAAAAGATCTGTTATGGAGTACTTATTTATATCAAAGGATTTAGAGGGCCAAATTATAATAGTAATTAGGGTTATGATAAAGAAATAAGTATATATAATCCTTAGGTATTTTTTGTCAGAGATTTTTGCTTTGAAATCAATAAACCACCATATTCTCATATATTTTCATCCTTCCATAGGGATTATAATGATCCCGTCTATGCTTTTTGGGGTTTTAATATTTAAAATCTTTACCTGATTCAGAGGCTCATCTATTCTTCCCCAAATTATTATTTCATCTCCAATGGGTGGCGTTATCCTATATTTTTTTAGAAGTTCATTTAAGAGAGAAGGCTCTTTTAGTCCACTTTTCCAGATAGTGAACTCTTTATATGTATTTGGGGGAATATTTCCTATATAATTTTCTTTATTCCCTTGCTTAAATACACAATCTTTTATATTTATAGGAGAATTGTTGGAGACCTCCAATATATATCTATCATTTAGCTCCTTAATTTTAATATCTATGGGTATAAAATGATAAGATATACCTTCTAAAAAATATATTCTATTTCTTTCCAAGGATAAATTAGCTTTTTGATTATTGAGATCTACCAATAGAGTAGTCTTGTTTTTTTGAGGCTGATAGTAGGCATTATAGAGAAGAAATATATTGGGAGGATATTCGAGAGTGATGTCTCTTTTAAAGGGAGAAAATAGAGGTATATGGATAAGGTTTTCTGCAACATATGTATTTTTATCAAGAAAGATAAGATATTTTTCTCCATAGACTATGGCATCCTTAGTAAAGGATTGGTTTATACCAAAACCTATTAATGATGAAAAAAGGATTAGGAATAAGAAAGAGATAAAAGAATGTCTTTTCTGAAAAATAAATCTTATCCAAAGAAAGATAAGGAAAAAATAGAAAGATAAAAAGATAAGAATCTGCCATCTATCAGGATAAAGGAAATTTTGTCCTTGTAATGTGGAAGGGTCAGGTGTATATAGGAAAGTGTTATGAGGAATGCTTATAGTATAAGATGTGGGTTTTATAAATTTGGAAAATTTATTTATTTCATCGTTAAATAAGACCCTTTTTGTAAATATCTTTGCCATTATTAGAGAATTTTTTATGGGGTTTGAAAAGGAGTTAAATAAGTTCCTGTCTATAATTATTAAATCATAATTATCATAGGCTTTATAATTGATAGGTAAAAGCTTCTCATCATATACTCTTACTATTCTTGCTTTTTCAAAGAAGTCTATCTTGGGTATTTCTCTTCCTATTATCAATACAAGGGGTAAGGTTATTCTTTCTATTGAAAAATCTATTTTCTCTTCTTTAATAATCTTATTATCTCTTAAAACTCTGACCCTTACAGGATAGCGAAAGTCTATAGGTGGAAGAAGAAATTCAAATCTTTTTTGAGAAAGAGAAGGTATTTCTACCTCTTTCCTATATATGGATTCACAGTATCCTGCATAACGAAGTCCTTGAGTATATATTACCTCTAAAATAAGTTTTACCTTATTTCCCTCATTATAAATCTCCACAAATAAAGGTAGGAATCTGTCTATTCTCCATTCAGAATTTATTCCTAAGGAAAAATCTATCTTAATATCTTGGGCGCATAAGATATTTGTGAGGATTATAATTAATATAAAAAATCTTATAAAAACCTTTTTTCTCATTCTATTTAAATTATACAATCTTATAGTAAAATATTCATTATGATGGCTTATTTATTTTTGCTGGGAAGAATTATTCTTTTAGGTTACGAAAAAATTGTAGTTAAGAAGGTGGGAACTGATAGTAATAGTATAGTTACTTCTTTTCTATTTTTTGGTATTGCGGTTTTATTTCTACTTCCCTTTGCTCTTTTTCATCCCTCTTTTGATCTTTCTGCCCTTAAATATGGCATTCTTAGTGGATTTATATATTCCATTTCCTTTGTTTTATATGTAAAATCTCTTTCCATTGGTGAGGCTTCTCTTGTTGGACCATTATACAATTTCAATGTTTTCTTCCTCCTTATTCTTACCAGTATATTTTTAAAAGAACCTTTTACTATCTCTAAGGTTATAGGACTTTCCTTATTAGTATATGGAGCATCCTTTTTAAACCGCCAAGAGAATCTATATAAATCCCTTTATAGTCTTTTTAAAAGAAAGGATACTCTTTTTATGATGGGGAGTTCCTTTCTTATTGCCATAGGAAGGACTATTGATGGATTTATAGTTGGTAAAATAGATCCTCTTTTTTATTGCTTCTTCTTATATCTTGTTATTAGTGTGTATCAGTTTTTCTATATACTTCTTAGGAAAGAAGTAAAGGAAGTATTTAAACTCTTAAAAGAAAAGACCTTATTAGTAACTATAGCTGCGGGTATTAATGCTTATTCTTATATGTTTCTTCTTATTGCTTTTAGAAGTATAGATGTAAGTATTGCGGAACCTCTCTCTATGTTGAGTATGCTGGTTACTTTATTTCTTGCTAAAAACGTCTTTAAAGAGGATATAAGAAAGAGAATAATAGGGGTTATAATAATGATCTTGGGAGCATGGATTTTAAACTGGAGGTAATTTTATGAATATATGTTCTCCCCTTTTAGAGATTAGTTTGAAGGCTATTTATCATAATGCCAAATTAATTGTAGAAAAAGGAAGAGAAATGGGAGTATATATAGATGGGGTTACAAAAGTATCCTTAGGAGATCCCAAGATAGCAGATATTCTTGTAAGGGCTGGGGTTAGAGGGCTTTCTGATTCTCGAATTGAGAGTATAAAGAGAATGAAGGAAGAGGTAGAGGCAGAGTATACCCTTATTAGGCTTCCCTGTCTATCTCAAGTAGAAGAAATTGTAAAGTATGCAGATATTTCTTTAAATTCGGAGATTAAAACATTGAGGGCTCTAAATGCATCATCAAAAAAATTGGGAAAAAGACATAAAATCATAATTATGGTGGAGATGGGAGATATTAGGGAAGGGATATGGAATAGAGATGAATTGATGGAGATTATTAGGGAAATCCTTAAGATGGAAAATTTAGATCTTTATGGTCTTGGTACTAATTTTACATGTTTTGGAGGTGTAATACCTACTGTAGAGACTTATTTGGAATTTGTAGATTTAGTAGAAAAAATAGAAGAAACTTTTTCTATAAATTTGCCTCTTATATCTGCTGGAAATTCCAGTAGTATTCCTCTTCTTTTTGAAGGTAAGATTCCAAAAAAAATAAATCATTTGAGAATTGGCGAGGGAATTATGCTGGGGAAGGATACTGCTTTTAGAAAGCATATTCCAGGGGCTCGTCTTGATACCTTTAGATTTATAGGTGAGATTTTGGAGATAAAGGAAAAGCCATCAGTGCCATGGGGAATTATAAATGAGGATGCTTTTGGGCATAAGCCATCTTTTGTTGATAAAGGAATAAGGAGAAGGGCTCTTTTAAACTTTGGGAGACAAGATATTGATCCTCATGGAATTACTCCTGAACTTCCAGGTATTGAAGTATTAGGTGCTACATCGGATTATACAGTGGTGGATATAGGAGATTATGATTTTAAAGTGGGAGATAATTTAAGCTTCTCTTTAAATTATTCTGCTCTTCTTCAAGCCTTTACCTCTCCTTATGTAAAGAAGATATATAAAGATTAAATTTGGGGGTGCTTTTATGAGAAGAAGGGTAATTATAATGGGAGCGGGTGGTAGAGATTTTCATAATTTTAATGTTTATTTTAAGGATAATCCAAATTATGAAGTAGTTGCTTTTACTGCTACCCAGATTCCAGGCATAGAGGGTAGAATATATCCTCCTGAACTTGCTGGAGAGCTTTATCCTAATGGTATTCCTATTGTTGGTGAAGATAGATTAGAAGAAATCATCAAGGAATATAATGTAGATGAGGTAGTTTTTTCATATAGTGATGTATCCCATGATTATGTAATGCAGAGGGCAAGTATTGTATTATCCCTTTCTGCTGATTTTAAGCTTCTTGGAACAGAGACAATGTTGGAAAGTAAAAAGCCAGTTATTGCCATATGTGCTGTAAGAACAGGGTCGGGAAAGAGTCAGACATCAAGATATGTGGTTAAAATATTAAGAGAGATGGGCTTAAGAGTTTTTGTAGTTAGACATCCTATGCCTTATGGAGATCTTTTAAGACAGAAAGTACAAAGATTTGAAAAATTAGAAGATTTAGATAAATATGAATGTACCATAGAGGAGAGGGAGGAATATGAACCTCATCTTAAAGAGGGAGCTATTTTATATGCAGGAGTAGATTATAAAGAGATACTTAAGGAGATTGAAAAGGAAGCAGATATAATCGTATGGGATGGTGGAAATAATGATTTTCCTTTTTATAAGCCTAATCTTTTTATCACTGTAGTTGATCCTTACAGAGTGGGTCACGAGTTATCTTATTTTCCTGGTGAGGTTAATGTATATCTTGCAGATATCATAGTAATAAATAAGGTGGATACCGCTCCTTCTGAGAATATTAATAGGGTAATGGAGAATGTGAGAAAGAGAAATAAGAAGGCAAAGATTGTTTTTGCAAAATCTCCTATCATACCTGAAAAAGAAGAAGATATAAGAGGTAAAAAGGTATTAGTAATAGAAGATGGACCTACTGTAACCCATGGAGAGATGTCCTTTGGAGCAGGATATATCTATGCAAAAGAAAAGGGAGCCATATTAATAGATCCAAGCCCTTATGCTGTAGGTAGTATAAAGGAAGCTTATGAAAAATATAAGCATATAGATAAAGTACTTCCAGCTTTAGGTTATAGTAAGGAACAGTTAAAAGAGCTGGAGGAAACTATTAATAAGGTGGATTGTGATTATGTGATTATAGGAACCCCTGTAGATCTTAGGAATGTAATAAATATAAAGCATAAGACTATAAGGATCTATTATCATTACGAGGAGGCAGGAATTCCAACATTGAAAGAATTGATAGTAGATTTTGTAAATAAGCTTTAATTATTTATAACTTTATTCTCTTTTAAAATAAATTCTATAAAGTAATCTGCAAGTTCTGGATCAAATTGGGTACCTTTACACCTTTTTATCTCTTGAATAGCTTCCTCAATGGTTAATTTTCTTTTGTATGGTCTAAAGGCAGTCATAGCTTGAAAGCTATCTGCCAATGTTATGATTCTTGTTAAAAAGGGTATATCATTACCTGACAATCCATCAGGATAGCCCTTTCCATCCCATCTTTCATGATGATGCCTAATTATTTTACCTATGTCCCTAAAAACTGATATATGTTGTAATAGTTCTTCGCCCCAGATAGGATGCATTTTCATTATCATATATTCCTCATCAGAAAGTTTTCCTGGTTTTTTAAGAATAAAATCTGGCACTTTTATCTTTCCAATATCATGAAGATAGGCAGAATATTCTAATCTTCTCATATCCTCCTCATCAAGAAGTAAACTTTTACCAAAATTTATTGCTATATCACCTACTTCTCTTGAATGTCCTCCTGTATAAGGGTCTCTTGCATCTATCATCTCTACAATAGTGATTAATGTTTCATGATGAAGTTTAAAGATCTTTTCTTCTATCTCTTCATTGTAAATATAGGCAGAAATGAATGGAGCAAATTTTTCTATGATGGAAAGATCATCATGATTGAAAATCCTATTTTCTCTGAGACTATTTATATTTATTACTCCTACTGGTTCATTCTTATGGATTAATGGATAACATATGGAGGATTTAATTTCAAAACGTGGCTCTATAATTTTAAATCTATTATCTTTATACACATCTTCTAATATTAAAGGTTCTCTGTGATCTAATACCCATCCCGCTATACCCTCTCCTTCTTTTAGAACAGTATTCTTTATTACCTCACGAGGTAGATTTATCCCAACTTTAATTTTCAATATTTTATTTTCTTTATCATAAAACATTATTGATCCTGCATCCGCTTTAAGAATATGTAAGATTCTTTTTAAGAGATTGTCTAAAAGGAGATTTTCATCCTCTTTTTTAGAAAGTAAATTTATAATTTCATTTATCTCTTTTTCCCTATCTATCATCTCTTTTATATACAATCTTGTTAATGCATTTTGAAACTCTTCCGATAAGAGGTTAAAGTAAGTAATGGGATGAGATATATTTTCTTCAATTATTAATACAGAATAAATACTTCCCTTTACCATAAAATATCTTCTATATCCTTCTATATTCTCTATATCTTCAATGGTTAATGAATATCCTTTTTCTTGAGGATAAGAATAGATGAGAAAAAATTCTCCATTTGTTCTTTTAAAATATTTAATTCGAGAATTTGGGAAAAGCTCTTTTAATTTTTCAAAGTATATTTTTTCTATATCTTCTAAATCCTTTTGGGAGATTTCTTTAAGAAAATTGTATGCTAAATTTATCTCTTGAGTTCTCTTTTTTACCTCTCTTTTTAAATATTCTCTACTTCCCAATATACCAAGTAATAAAAGGGCAATAATAGTAATTATAAATATTAAAGCCTGTGATTTTGCCTCTTCTTTTTTATATTCTAATCTTAGTAATACTTCCTCTCCAAACCATTTTGTTAAAAGATCTCTGTAATATGTACTTTTTAATATATCTGATATACCTTTATTGATCTCAAAATAGTAAGGGCTTCCTTTGGGAAGGGCAATTCCAGAATAGCTTGAGAATAGTTTATCTTGGAGTATTTTAAGTTGAGCATTCCAATTATTTTTGTTTATTAAATATCTTGCAGTATAGTAATTAAGCACTCCAGCCTCAGCTTTTCCTTCTATTAAAGCTTGAAGAACAAGTTCGGAATTTTTAAAAGGTATGGTTTTTGAGATATTTGTTAAGAATATATGGGCTACATCTTGATTTAAGACTGCTACTTTTCTATTTTTAAGGTCTATGAAGCTTTGTATGGGTGAATCAATAGGGGTAATTATTACACTAAAGCTTTCTAAATAGGTAATAAAATCATATTTCTTTTTTCTTTCATCGGTTACCCTCATAAACTCTATGCCATCAATTTTTCCTTTATCCAGAAGTTCTACCGCTTCATCCCATGGTACAAGTACTATATCTATCTTTTTATTAATTCTTTTTTGAAGCTCCCTTATAATATCTACCGCAAATCCCTGTGGTTTTCCTTGGGAGTCTAAATATTCAATGGGGGGAAATATATAATCTCCTGCAAAAATGATAGTATCTTTATTCTCTCCTTTTGCAGGGAAGAAGATTATTAGTAGTATTGAGATTATTATAATTAGAATTTTTCTCATGTAAAATTAAAAAAAGAGAAGGACCCCTTTTGAGGGTCCCCCTCCCCCCTTCCAATTGATTTTTTTGTCTTACTTATTGGAAAGATTTACTACCACCTCTACAGGTGGTTTAGAACTATAGGTTTGGTTTTCACCTGGTGCTGGATCCGCAAGAATAATGTTAAATAAGGATATAATCAAAATTATCAAAATGGCTATTATTTTCTTCATAAGTTTATCCTCCTTTAAGATAACCTCAATTTTAAAGATACATCTTTTCATTTGACAATCAAATATGCCATTAATAGAGATTAAGATATTTTCTATATTTCAAGCTCTATATTTTTATAACTTTTCTTGTTTTTAATTTTACTGCGTCTAATATTATTTTTTGATATAATAAAACAAAAATATGTATAAAAAGGTACAAACTATTTCTTACATTTTATTTAAATATGGTAATTTTTCCAAACCTTTTTTAAATCTCATGTTAGAGGAAAAATTGCCAAGGGAATGGTATTATTATTTTGTTGCCCAGAAATATAAGTGGTCTCAGGATTATGATTTGGCACTGCAATATGTGGATAAAGCCCTGAAACTTTTTAAGGATAATTTAACCTTATATTATATTTTGCTGTCTGATAAAGTTAATTTTCTTAGGTTTCTTGGAGACAAAAGTGCTGAAGTTATATTAGAGGATATTAGAAAAAATTTTTCTAAAGTTCCCATTCTTGCAAGGAAGATAATTGCTCCTATCTTATATGATTATTATCTTAAAAGATCCTATGAGGGAAGATCTTCCAAGATACGTTTTTGGAGTAAAGAGTATCTGAAAGATCCTTCTACTTATATTTTTATTCTTTGGAATAGGGCTAATATGGAAATAAGAGAAAATAATATAAGAATAGCAATTAAGCTATATTTTGAAGGTGCTAAAAAGGCTTTAGAGATACCTCATCCTACGGGAATTTTATCCAATCTAAATAATGCCTCCTGGTATCTTAAGGATATACATCCTATTTTTTCTCTTAATATATCTAAAAAGGCTTGTTATTATTTGGGTTATTTTAGAGAGGATATGGAAGGAAGATTTTATATACTTGATACATTATTGGAGATACAAAAAATAGTTAAAGATGAAGATATGTGGGAAACAGTAGAAATGATTTGTCTTTTATATGATGATCTTCCAGAAAAGGGAGGATGGGGAACAAAAGAACATTATAAAAATTTATTTGAATTTTGTAATGCCAAGAGAATTAATTTTGATATCTCAAGTTATGAAAATACAAAAGAGATTAGAGATTATCTAATTAATATTGGGAAAGATATGAAATTATATGAGTTATCAGACTTTTTGGGTATAAGTAAGCCTAATCTATCAAAAATATTAAAGGGATGGACTTTTAAGATAAGATCAGAGACTATAAGAAGTATAATTGAAAGGATAAATTTAAAAGTTGATTATATAAATGATCCATATCCTATTGTAAATGAGTATGTAAAGTTAAAGATAAATACAGAGTTTCTGCAAAACAAAGAGAAGTTAAAAGAGATTTCAAAGGAAGAAAGAAAAATTCTTTTTATAAGTACTTATATGAGTTTAATTAAGAGGGATAGGTATAAAAGCAATATTAATTTAAAAGAACTTTTTCTCCTTTTTGTAAATGATATAGATCTTTTTATTCAAAAGGCTGAAAAAAATATGTTTATCATGTGGTTTACAAACAAAATTATTGGAAAATCTCATCCTATTTTAGAAGGGAGAAAGGATCTTGCAGTTAAATTTTTCAAGGTATTGCCTATAAAGAAAAGGAACAAATTTATAGATTACTATTTAAATCTTGATGAGAAAGATAGAATCTTAATTGATGAATTTATAAGAAACTATGTGAGATATGATAGAAAATGGGGTATTTCTTTTTCTAAGAGCATATTAAAAAATTTTATTCAAGAATTTAGATTAAAACCTCTTCCTACTATACTTTCTGTCTATTCCTTGGATAAGAAAACAGAAAGAAAACGATTAGTAAATATTCTTGATAAAATAATGTTATAATAGAGTATCCTCTTTTATAAAGAGGGTGATGATATGAAATATATAGATACTTTATCCTTACTTCTTGAGGAAATTAAAAAGGAAAAAGAATATATTGAAAAATCAGCTATAAAAACAGCGGAATCTATAAAAAATGGTGGTATTATACATATACTTGGTTTTGGGCATTATAATATTTTATCCTTAGAATTTTTCTTTAGACCAGGAGTTTTTGCATGTATTAATCCTATATGGGATTTTTCTACTTCCTATATGGATGGGATACTGAAAGGTAATTTTTTAGAAAGGATTGAAGGATATGGGAGAGTGTTAATTAATAATCATAATTTGTCATCTGAGGATATTCTGTATGTTATATCATATACTGGTAGAGATTTGATTGCTATTGATTCTGCATTAGAGGCAAAGAAAAAAGAAGTTTATACGATAGGTCTTATAAACAAGGAAAATTCTGATATCCCTTCTAAACATTCTTCCAAGAAAAACTTAAGAGATATTTGTGATCTTGTAATTTTTATACCAGGACCTTCTAATGATCTTCTTCTTTCCTTAGAGAAAGATGAAAATTTTAGGACTTCACCCGTATCTACCATTATTTCCTCTATCATTTTACATGAGATCTTTTATGAAACTGCCTGTATCTTAGAGAGAATGGATATCATTCCTCCTTTATTTAGATTAGGTTCTGATAGTAAGGAGGATGATATTAATAGAAAGCTTATTAAAATCTATAAAGATAAAATAAAGGAGTTTTAAGATGAAAAAAAGAGTTTTTATTGGAAAGGTTATATTAAAAGATAAGATTTTGCAAAAAGGAATGGTTGAAATTGAAGAGGGGAAGATTTCTTATGTGGGAAGAAGAAAGAAAGTAGACAAAGATAGTGAAGTTTTTTATTTAGAAGATTTCTATATATCACCTGGATTTATTGATATTCATATTCATGGGGCTTATGGAAGGGATTTTCTTAATTCTTCCTTTAAAGATATGGAAGAGATTTCTTATTTTCTTGCCTCAAAAGGAGTAACTTCCTGTCTTCCAACCCTTGCTACTTCTTCTCTTCCTGAAATGAAAAAGGCTATTTCTGAAATAGAAAATTATATCTCATCTAATGTAATAAAAGGAACTAAATTTATAGGAATTCATTTAGAGGGTCCTTTTTTAAATCCTAATTATAAGGGGGCTCAAAGAGAAGATGCTATTTTAAAACCAGATCTAAATATTCTTAATGAACTTCTTTCGTCCCATGTTAGACTCATTACATTAGCCCCTGAATTAGAGGGAGCTTTAGAGCTTATTTCATATCTTTCAAAAAAGGGAGTAATAATATCAGCTGGGCATACATCTGCCCTTTCTCATGATATGGAAAAGGCTATAAATTTAGGACTTTCTCATATCACTCATCTTTTTAATGGTATGAGACCACTCCATCACCGTGAACCTGGAATTATTGGTGTTGCCTTAGTAGATGATAGATTGTCAGTGGAGATAATAGCTGATGGATATCATCTTTCAAACTATATTCTTAAATTAGTAACAAGGATAAAACCAAGGGATAAAGTGGTTTTAATAACTGATGCAATTATGGCGGCAGGACTTTCTGATGGAGAATATAGTTTGGCAGGACAAAAGGTTTTAGTAAAGGATGGAAAGGCAACTCTTGAATCAGGTTCTTTGGCGGGTAGCACTCTAACTATGAATAGGGCAATTAAAAATATGGTGGAAAAGGAAATTGTGAGTTTAGTAGATGCTATTTATATGGCTTCCCTTTCCCCCGCTAAGGTAATAGGTATAGATGGAAGAAAGGGAAGCCTTGAAGCATCCAAGGATGCAGATCTTACTATATTGGACGAATCTTTTAATGTAAAACTTACTATGGTAGAAGGTCATATTATTTACAATGCTCTTTAGTATGTATTAAGATCTGCTCTACCTCCTGCCCCATATATTTTTATAATGACCTTTTCTAAGTTTGCCTTTTTCCTTTCGGAAAGCCAAAGATCTGCATATTTTTTCCCAAAGGCTATATATTCGGAAAAACTTAGATTCCCATTAAGTCTATTAATGGCTATTTTTAACATATCCTTCATAAGGGAAAGATCTTCTGGTAAAGCTATAGACTCCATTTTATTTAATACATTGCTATATATCTTAAGAAGTTCTTCCTTGTTGGATAAAAGGGAAGATATGGCTAAATAGTAATCTGCCCAAAAATCCCCAGTATTTTTTAACTCTGGTTTAAATTCTGTATTATATCTATATAATGTATCTCCCAGAAATACATGTTTGATAGTCTCTGCGATAGAATTTTGTCCTAATAATTTTCTTATTTCTATCAATTCATCCTTCTCTTTAAATAGAGCCTTGTATTTTTCTTCCCAATTTTCTTTTCCTTCTGCAATCTCTATAGTGGCAAGTATTAAAGGATTTAAATATGAATATAGACACTCTGCCCCATCATCGCCCCATGCTGTAAGAAGAAATCCTGGAAGGTTTTCTTTTTTGGCTTGTCTTAAGAAATTTGTAATATTAGTTAAAGCAATGTCAAAATTGGGATAAAATCTCCCCCAGTTAGAAACTCCGGGAGATGCTATCTCTTTTTCCTTTCTTTTGCCAAACATATTTATCTTCTTTTCAAAGTGATCTTCAGAAAGATGGGTATAATCCCAATTAGCTATAACTGTTTCATCCCATATAGGACTTTCCAATACTACCTTCCATCTTTCCTTTTCTTCCTCTCTTAAATACATACCTGTGAGCATATCTCCCCAAACCATTGGTATCTTGCCACTTTCCTTTACTTGATAAATTAGATTCTTATGATGCATCTCAAAAAGTTCAGGTCCTTGAAATATACCTGTTTTATCAAGACTTCGTCCCCTTCCAAGAGCCCATGTTTCATCTCCACCAATATGGATATATTGGGAAGGGAAGAATTCAATAACTTCAGAAAGTAGCTTATAAGTGAAGTTTCTGGCTTCTTCATTTGAAACATCTAAACATCCTTCTCCAGGTCTATGCCATTCACTATATTTCATAAATTCAGGTAAGGTAAGGATATTTTCCATATGTCCACAAAGCTCTAAGGATGGAAAAACTTCTATTCCCAAATTCTTTCCATAGTCTATTATTTCTATTAATTCTTCTTCCGTTAGTCTTCCCCTTAAAGCACCTATTTGAGGAAAGCTCTTCCAAGGGAAAAGGTCTTCAAAATATATGGCAAAAAAGTTGTATTTCAATAAATATAATAGTCTTAAAATTCTTTTGAATTCTTTAAGTAATGGTACGCCACCCCTTGCTATATCCAGATGATAACCTCTGAATTTAAATTTAAAATCTTCTTCTACATATATTTCTGGTAATTGATTTTTCTCTTGCATTATTAACTGGATCAAAGTAGCAAAGCATATATTTGTATCTCCCCATATTTCTACTTCTTTATCTTTTATGTTAATACCTGTACCACTTTTTTCTACCTTTTTAATCTTCCAACTTCCTTTCGGTATTTGGAACTCCTTAGAGAGAAATTCAGGAAAATTTTCAAATCCATCAAACTCAAACCATCTTCCTTTAAACTCTAATTTTTTGGGATCTGGCACTATATGAATATTCATATTAAACTCCCCCTTGATATTTTTTATATTCTTTTACTTTTTCAATTAAATTATTAGCAAATTCCATATATGGTTTTGTATCTTTTTGATTTACAGATATACCTATCTGTAAGTTTTTTCCATGGACAATTAAAAAAGTAGGTCTCCATAGTAAGTAAATTAGTAAAGATATAAAAGAAAGGAAATAGAGTTTTCCTGCTAAAAAGGCAAGAAAGAGAAAAGAAAATATTTTATCTCCTTTTTGAGTAATCTCAATACCTTCTATTTCAGATAATAATAGATAGGTATATCTTTCTTCAAAAAATACCTTTCTTTTTTCTATAAGGAGATCATCCTTTATCTCTAAGGTGCTCTCTCCTATAAGAAGATCCGAAGGAAGAGAGAGCCATATAGTAGCAGGTCTCCCTTTAATCTCCATATTTTATCTCCCTTTTATTTTAATTAATTTAGGAATTAAGTTCTTTTAGTAAATCATTTAACATTTCTTCGGTAAATTTACCCCCACCGAAATGTATTAATCCTCTCAATGGTGTATATTTCATCATCTCTGCAAAGTTCATTATACCCTCTTCAGTTGAGAATTGGGGAAATAGACTTGCAAATTGTTTAAGTACATTTTGGAATTTTATGCTTGCTGAAGGGTCATCTAAGATATCACCGATAGTAGAATTAATGTGATACTTCCTCTTTATCTGCTTTGTAGATCTCACAAATACGGTATCTTTAAGCACTATATCCCTGGATGATCTTCCT
>Ga0080004_1117742_pt1 | contig 56683 bp, 52 predicted proteins | sample WasSprMetagenome_FD_69207 | JGI IMG/M metagenome (GOLD analysis project Ga0080004, IMG submission 69207) | Sulfidic aquatic microbial communities from Washburn Spring, Yellowstone National Park, USA - WS (SPADES assembly) (version 2) | ecosystem: Environmental > Aquatic > Thermal springs > Hot...
ACGCAATAGCAGTATATAGACTTACTAAACTAGGTCTACTTGTTAGAAGAGGAGATGTATTTGAAAAAGCTATAGCTATAGATACCGCTATATTCGATAAAACAGGTACTCTAACTATCGGGAAACCTTCTGTTGATAAGGTATTAGTATTCAACAGCTCCGAGGAAGAGATTATGAAGATTGTGTGTAGTGCAGAAAGTAGAAGTGAACATCCACTAGCTTCAGCGATCATAAGGTACTGTAGAGATAGAGGGTACGTATACAGCGAACCTAGTAAGTATGATCATATCCCTGGTCTAGGTATAGTAGCTGAAGTAAATAACTCTGAAATTGTTGTAGGTTCTGAGAAACTGGTTACAGAGATGGGTATAGCGATACCCGAGGATATAGAGAACCTTGTAGTAGGGTATAGAAAACAAGGATACACTGTTGTCTTCATCGGGTTGAACAAGATTTTATCGGGGGTGATACTTCTAAGAGATAGTGTTAGAGAAGATGTTGTAGAGGTAATCGATTTCTTGAGGAAGAGAAACGTGAAGACTGTTATAGCTTCTGGAGATAGTAGAGAAACTGTTGAAGTAATTACGAAGAATCTCAATATTGATGAGTTCTATTCAGCGCTTACACCAGATGATAAGATAGAGTTTGTAGATGAGCTACAGAAGAAAGGTTTTAAAGTGATGTTCATTGGTGATGGTGTTAACGATGCTGGCGCAATTAGCAGATCTTTCCTCGGTATAGCTATGGGTAGCGGTTCTGATATAGCTAAAATAGCTGGAGATGTAGTTATAATTAATGATAAGATAAAGAGTTTAAAGATCTTGGCTATGTTTAGCGAGAAAGTTAGAAGGAAATCTATTGAGAACTTAGCATGGGCATTTATATACAATCTAACCTTAGTCCCAATAGCTATGGGTACTCTCTATAGCATCGGTATAACTTTAAGACCTGAGTTAGCAGCTTTAGCAATGATAGCAAGCGATATTTCGGTTGTGTTAAACTCTCTAACGTTGATGAAGAGCAGTATTGGGTAACGAAAATATTTGCTATCCAAAGATTGTATACGGAGGTTATATTTCAAAACATTGATTATTATTGAAATACTATAACAGGTTTTACATAGTGTTTCCTCGGTTTTCCTCTTAGAATATCTAGAGCTTCCTCAAGATCTACTCTATTAACTATATCGTTGAACTCTTTAACGTTTCTCAAGATATCTACTGCTCTATACATTGTGAATGGGTTTACGTAGGAACCTATAATCTTCACCTCTTTCCTGTATATAAGGAATGGCTCGATCTCGACTTTTTTATTCGGTGGTGCTACACCGAATAACAGTATTTTTCCTGTTGGTGCTACTAGATCTAGCTTAAGTATTCTAGATATAGCGTCTATACTACCTGTTGCATCGATAATAATATCGAATCCTCTTCTATCTGTAACCTCATCTACAATTTTTAGAAGATCTATATTCAGAGGATTTTCAGCTATATCTGCACCAAGCTTCTTAGCTACTTCAAGTCTATAGCTAGATACCTCGAACACAACTATCTTTGCAGATGTTATTCTCTTCAACAGTATAAGGAATATAAGACCTATAGGACCAGCACCAAATATAGCTATGTTCTGCACATTGTATGGAGATACAAGATCTATTCCGTGGAGAACACAGGATATAGGTTCAGCTAAAGCAGCTACTTCAAACATTATATCCTTCGGTATCCTGTAAACAGCTTTAGCAGGTACAACAACTTTCTCAGCCATACCACCATTCCTAGTAACACCTATACCCTCCCACCTTTCACAGAAATGAACATAACCTTTTCTACAGTAGAAACAAGAACCACAGTAGATATTAGGATCAACAACAACATGATCCCCAATAGATACACCATCAACACCTTTCCCAACATCTAGAACAACACCAGAAAACTCGTGACCAGGTATAACAGGGTATACAACTCTAGGCTCTTCACCTCTATAAATATGGATATCAGTACCACAAACACCACAAGCTTTCACACCAACAACAACATCACCAAAATCAGGTTTCGGATCCTCAACATCCTTAACATAAGCTTCAAAAGGTTTATCTATGATAAGAGCTTTCATATTTAGTCCCTCCTAAGTCTTTATGTAAACTATACAAAATTTCATATCAACTCCCTTAAATATTTTAGGTTATTAAACAACTATAGCATAGTATATTATATATTGAATTACACAAAAACTTAATTAAAGCTTAATCTAAAAATTTTCGGGGAGAAAATCATGTCTGTAGAGGGATTATTAGAAGAATTAAAAAAGGTTTCTTTTAAGAATTTATTTGATTTAAATGGTAAAAAAGCTATCATCACTGGTGGTGGAGGTGGTATATGTAGTGCTATTGCTTACGGGTTTGCTGAATTTGGATCTGATGTTGCATTAATAGATATAAATAGTGAAAACCTTGAGAAAGTTAAAAACTTTCTTAAAGAGAGATTCCCTGAGAGAAAGGTATTAGCTTTCGTAGCTGATATATGTAATTACCATGAGGTATCTAGAGTTGTTGAAGATATTGTTAGAGAATTTGGTAGAATAGACATACTAGTGAATTGTCATGGTATAGGTCAGTGGGTTTTAGCCGAGATGATGAGTTTAGATGACTGGGATAGAATGATGCGAACAAATCTTACATCTGTTTTCATAATGTGTCAAATTGTTGGAAGATACATGATAAAACAGAGATATGGTAAAATAATAAATATAGCATCTATGTCAGGACATATAGTAAATATACCACAACCTCAAGCACATTACAATACATCTAAAGCTGGGGTAATACATCTAACTAAAAGTTTAGCAGCTGAATGGGCTAAGTACAACGTATATGTTAACAGCGTTAGCCCAGGATACACAGTTACACCACTCGTCGAAAAACTACTTAAACAAGAGCCTAAATATGCTGAAATATGGAAGTCTATGATACCTCTAGGTAGATTTGCGAAACCCTACGATATAGTAGGTGTAGTAATATTTTTAGCATCTGATGCATCAAATTATATTACAGGAGAAGATATTATTGTTGATGGAGGCTACACAATACTATGAAAACATGATAGTGACAGATCTCATACATGCTACGTATTTTATTTTTATCTATGTAGATACCCTGACCCCTCCCACCTAGAGGTGAGGGTCCTCTTTAGGGTTCATTGGCTTTTCTCATCTATTTGTGTTTACATTTGTTATCTGAGGAGGAGTCAAGATGGTTAAAGTTTCCTATATACCTATGTATTGTATTATGTGGTTGTATTCTCTGTATTTCGTGTAGGGTTAAGGCTGTTTTGGTTTTCATAATCATTTATAGTGTTGGTATTTATTGGTGTTAAGATTTCTCTTACAAGAGTTTAAAATTATCAAAACCTTTATGTTTTTGGTGACTCGCTTAGGCGATGGAAGTTCTGCTCCAAGCCTAGGTGGGTTGAAGGTAAATAGGAGCTCTGTTCCGTTGAGCTCAACAGTAACCCATGACCCTATAGTGGTTACTAGAGCTCTGTGGGTGAAGTGGAAGTCCCCAGATAAGACTCAGTAAAACCTTGAAAAAGGAATGGTCATCTAGGGACAAACAGTAATTATATGTTTAAGACAATTTTTAAACTATAAGCTTCTATATTCATCTCCACCTTAAGGGCGAGGCTTTCAGTTCTAATATTAACATGAACTTCAATAAATATTTCCACTAAATAATTGCTTTAAATCAAGACCTTACGTTATATCGAGAGCGACTCAAATCCATGCTTAAAGTCAGAAATTTTTTATACTTCAATATTAAAACATTAAATTCCTGGGTATCTATATGTTTGAACCTATAACAACGTTTTCCACATTCTATATTCGTGGTTTTAGAGCTCCTGGAATGTATACACAGGGTAAAGGGGTGTTGAGGTATTTAGGGAGGTTGGTTAAGAGGTTTGGTAATAAAGCTTTAATTTTATCCGATTCTGATGTTAGACGTATTGTTGGTGGTGTTGTGGAGAAGAGTTTGAAGGACTACGGTATAGATTATATCTACGTTATCTTCAATAGAGAGTGTAGTTGGGAAGAGATTAGGAGGGTTACTAAGATAGCTTTAGAGAATAACGTAGATATGGTTATAGGTGCTGGTGGTGGGAAGACTTTGGATACAGCTAAAGCTGTTGCTATTCCTAATAAGCTTGGAGCTGTTATGGTTCCTACAATAGCTTCTACAGATGCGCCAACATCAGCTATCTCTGTTATATACACAGAACCTTACCCTGGGGAATTCTTAGAAGTTCTTAATCATCATAGAAATCCTGATATGGTTGTTGTAGATACAGAAGTTATAGCTGGTGCTCCTCCAAGATTTTTAGCTGCTGGTATGGGTGATGCTGCATCGCATTATTGGGAGATTCGTTCGCTTTTCCAAGCTAATAAACCTGGACACGTATTTCTAGACTATGAGAAGATGAAAGGTGTAGAACCGTTAAAATCGTTTGATCTACCTCTTCACATAGCTAAACTTCTATGGGATATTCTTCAGAAACACGGTGTAGCCGCTATAGAATCTGCAAAACTAAAGATTGTGACACCAAGTCTAGATCTAGTGGTTTACGCAAATACTTTGTTAAGTGGTTTAGCTTTTGAGAATGGTGGAACAGGTTTTGCTCATGCTATAGGTAACGCTATGAGTGTTCTAGAGAAGAAGATGAAGCCTATGCAATACCACGGAGAAATGGTTGCTTTCGGAACACTTGTAGAGATACTTACTGAAGGAATACTTGAGCAAGCAGTTGAATATATAAAATGGGCTCATTCAGTAGGTTTACCAGTTACATTTGAAGAACTTGGGTTAAAAGAAGTAGCAGATGAAGATCTATACAAAGTTGCAGAAAAACTAAAAACAACTACAGAATACATGAGGTTACCATACGAGATAACAGAAGACCAGATCGTAGCATTAATGAAATTAGCTAATGAAATAGGTAAGAAATACGGACAGCTATACCCACGTACACCTCTATAAACTCATAAAATCGAAGTTTTTAACCCAATAATTTCTTCATAGATTAAGCTATATAAACGATACCGAAACGTTATGAATACTGCTAAACAGGCAATATTCAAGATGAAGAGCTGATAATACAATTAGAGTGCTAAGGTAAAAGATGTTTTGTACTATAGTAAAGATTAAGCTAAGATTTGCTAGTCTAGTTACAGATTTTGTTGATAAAGATAAGGTTATTAAGAAAATTAATGAATATATTGAGAGAGTAGTTGTAAAACTTGTAGTTGTTATGATTCTGAGGGTTATGATAGAACTACTTGGCTTAGACATGCTACTGAAGTTTTGAAGGGAAAAGTTTCGATGTTATCTACGTAGATGTTCTTCATAAAGAATTTGTTACTTATACAGATGTGAAAGAGGTTATTGAGAGAATTTCTGAGGTAGTAGATCTAACTGGTTTAGCATTACTTAAACTTGCGATCTAGATATTCTTCTTGATAATAAGTTGTTGAAGAGGTGGAGGGAAGAGTGTAGCTGATAGAAGTAAATCTAGTTGTTAAATTGTTACATATCTAGACGAAATTCTGTAGATATATGGACCACCTCCAGAGAAAGATTTTGAGCTAGGTGTAGGTAGACATGTAGCACGGCAAACACTTCTTTATAGAGAAGCTATTAGAAGAATTCTTATAGAATTTAAATGAAGATTTTTAATCCAATTCATCATTACAGTAATATCAATGTTTTGTTTCTGAGGTAAGTATAAAACCTATGTCTTGGATTGTCTAGTTTGGTGTTGTAGTTGAGGATAGTTGTACTGTATGATAATAGGTCTATTGATGAGCGGTATCTCTTTGGACATGGATTTTCCTGTTTGCTAGAGGTCGAGAGGATGAGGGTATTGTTTGATGTTGGTGGTGATATTGGTAAGCTTATGTATAACATGGGGGTTCTAGGTGTTGATCCGAGGAGTATAGATATAGTTGTTGTATCTCATAATCATTGGGATCATGTTGCAGGTCTTTCAACAATTCTATCTATAAACCCTAGAGTTGTTGTTATTCCTCCAACTTCTAGTTCTAAACCTTTTCAAATCGTAGATAGTGTATGGACTACAGGCGGTATTGAGGTTATTTACAAGGATCAGAAAATAGTTGAGCAAGCACTTATAGTAGATCTAGGGAATGGGATTATAGTTATCACGGGTTGTTCTCATCCAGGGGTACTCAATATAATCGATAAAGCTTTCTCTATATCCGGTAGAAAGAGGGTTAGAGCTGTTGTAGGTGGTTGGCATTTAATAGAGAAGAAGATGAATGAAGTACGTGAGATCTTAGAAAAGCTTAAGGAAATAGATGCCGATCTCTATGTTCCTTGTCATTGTGTATCCGATAAAGGGTTGGATATAGCTAGAAAGATCTTCGGGGATAGATATAAGAGATGCGGTGTAGGTTTAGAACTTCAACTCTAGAAAATTATGTAAATCTTTTCAGCTCTTCATAACTTCTTGAACAGCATCTAAACATATTCTCCAAGCTTTGGATGAGATCAATTCCTCTACACATTTCTCTGAAGCTGATGTAGCTTTACTAAGAACTGTTACAACAACAGATTTCCCTAAAGCTTCCTGATCCGAAATAGCCATAGTTCTACTCATAGCTTCTGTGCAAAGAGGGCAATTACTTACTACAGATGCAAACATTTTACACAACATTTCTACTATCTGGAGATTAACTTCATTCGACAAAGTACTGTAGACACCGTAAGACTCTAATAACTCCAGATCCCTTTGGCTACAAACTATGTTTCTACACCCACAATCCGTATGCACACTAAGTATTAAAATATTTGCTGTGGTAAGAGCTTGTCCGTTATATACGAAAACCTAATATATCTATAACCATGATCTCTTTACCTTAGAGAGGTTAAGTTAGAGATAAGGCTTTAAATTATGGTAATATCCTCTACCCAGTATTTATTGAAGGATCTTTTTGGTAGACCTGTTGATAGGCTTAGGATTAGTGTTACAGATAGATGTAACTATAGATGTATTTTCTGTCATTTCGAGGGAACTACTAGAGGTTCTGGAGAAGTACTCGATGCTGAAGACTACGGTTTTATAGCTCGTGTTCTTAGTAGATATGGTGTTAAATACTATAAGCTTACAGGTGGCGAACCTCTTCTAAGAGATGATATACACGAGATTGTCGCTAATATTAAACGTTATGCTGAAGAAGTATCGATTGTAACAAACGGTAGCCTATTGAAAGAGAAGGTGAAGTTGTTGGCTGAAGCTAGTTTAGATAGACTGAATGTTAGTCTTCACGCATTTACAGACGATGTCTATAGATATGTAACTGGAGGATCCAATCTCCTGTGTAGAGTTTTAGAGGGTATCGATGAAGCTATAAACTACGGTTTGAAGATAAAGATAAACTTTGTCTTGATGAAGTCTAATCTAGAGGAGTTCCCCAAGATTCTCGAATACGCTATTTCAAGGAATCTAGATCTAAATGTTATAGAGCTTGTACCTCTTGGAACACCTCAAGATGTTTACCGAAAAGAGTTTGTTTCTGTTACAGAAGTTCTGAAGTTTATTGAAGAGAAAAGCGTTGGTAGGTATGTTAGGGAGTTCCAGAATAGACCTGTATATATACTTGCTAATGGGTCTAGGGTAGAGGTTGTTATAGGCTACGGGAATAGGTATCTATGTAGTGCTTGTACACGTATGAGATTGACTTCCGATGGATGTTTCAAAACATGTTTATATGTTGAGAAACCTGTTATATGTATTGTTGAAGTTGTTAAGAATAGAGATGAAGAAACCTTAGCTAAACTATTCAAAGAAGCTGTATACGCTAGAAAACCTTTCTTTACGTAGCGAAAAACTATATCCGTACTCTGTAGAGCATAATCATGTATATCCCCGAGCTTATCATAATCAAGGAGCCCACCACCTTAACGATTCTTTCATGTTTAACTAGATATCTATATACATCTCCGAGCCTTGTCAACCCTACAACTGTAAACATAAATGCTACCAAAGGTAATACGAATATAGCTACATAGAAAAGAGTTAGAGGAACCCAGATACTGTAACTATAAACCGTGGTAACAATGTTGTATAGTATGTAGAGACCTGCTGAACAAGGTAGTAAGGTAAACGCTGATATAAAACCTAGGAATGCTACTGGTGCTAAACCTTTTACGAACTTCCTAAAATTCAGCAGGTTAGCGATTCTACAAGGAATATCATCTTCTCGACAAATAATTTCACTAGGTGTAGAGACCCCTCTTCTCCTAAGAGATGAGAATAACATAGCAGAGCCATAGATAAGGATTATCCCTACGAGAACTTCTGTAGGTAATCTAATAGCTGTAACTCTTAAGAGGAGACCAAAGATAACGTAGCCTATGTAGATAGAGAGGATGTAAGTTATACCTGTTTTAATAGCGTTTCTAACGCTGATCATTATAGATGATGCTAGTATCGATAGGAATAAAGCGAATATACATGGATCTACAGAATCTATTAAAGCCCATAAAACTACTTGCCCAAGTAGTGAAACGATATTGCTGTAACTATCCATAAACTACACCGTATCCCAATGTTTTCTCCTGGTTTCAATTTATAAGTGTTGCTAACGTAATATTCTAGACGTTGTAGGAGGTGATTAGGTATAGTGTACAGAGTTGATGGATATAAGCAGTACCTCTGTATATTGCTAGGATCTGAGTACTGGTTCTTGGAAACAATGTTTAGAAAAGCTAGATATATTGTCTTCCCCAATCTTCTTCTAGGCTGCTTGAAAGAGTTGAAAGGTTTCCAAGGTATATCTAGGAGAAATCTATGCCTTGTATACGATAGCTTGTTAAATAGATTCGTAGGAGCTATACACGGTCTAGATATAGCTCTTGGAATCCAACTCAACGAATTCTATAGAGAGAACGTATATGGAGTAACAGTACCTGTTGAATGGTTTTGGGATAAATGGGGTGGTGAAGGGATAGGTTTTATACATACAAAACCTAGGTATATAGCTAGGTTCAGTAAGTACCTCGAAACATCTATAATTAAAAACATTGTTCAAGAAGTTAGCGGAGATCGCGATGTAGATGTGGAGGGTCTTCTCGAAGAAGCTATGTTAAGCGGTATAGCGGTAACCAATATCGATAACGTATATTTGTTTGCGGAAAAGCTTTGGAGAACCCAAGACTATAACCCTCTAAAACAAGCTAAAGCTAATCAACAGTTAGAGCTTTCAAGAATTCTAAAAGAGATCGGTATAGCCAACAACTATACTGTCAATATAGAGAAGAGTAGGAAAGAGATAGAGATTAAATGGATTACCAACAACAAGGTCAAGACATTTAGGATATGCTCATGTAGAGATGCACTGAAGATCGTTGAGAAAGTACATGGAAAAGAATGTATGGATATATGGATAGCTATATACGATGTTGAGAAAGGTTCTCAATGTGTATCTACTAAAGATCGTGGGATTAAGGTTGTGGGTTGGAGAGAAGTACTAGATATCTATAGATCGTTCAGCATAGTTATGGATATATTTTACTAGGTATGGAATTTCTTTCAGTATTTATGTAGCGAAAAATTTATAAAGATTTCCTAGTTTATAAAATTCTCCGGGATTTATGTATGGCAGAAGCTAAACAAGAGATTAGCGCAGCAGAAGCTGCGAAAAGAGCATCAGCTTCGCTAGGTAAAGCTATTCTATATATAGTACTCTACGTTGTTATATCAGCTTTAGTTAAATACCTTATAACAGAGATTCTAGTAAAGATATATGCTGATATAACAGCATACGAAGTCTATATACAGATACTGTTAGCATTTGCTTTCGGTTACCTAATTATTAGCCAATTCGCATGGTTTTTCTACTGGACTACAAGATCTAAATACGGTCATCCAACAGCTGCAGCTATAAGAAATGTTATCAGGATTATAGGTATAGGTGCTTTAGCAGCTGCTATAGCTGGAGGTGTTGCAGGTGGAGCAGCTGGTGTTGCTCTCGGAGGATTCCTAGGAATGGTTGTAGGCTTCGCATCACAACAAGTACTTGGACAAGCTATTGCAGGGCTATTCCTATTAATAGCAAGACCATTTAGAGTAGGGGATGCAGTAATAATCGCTGGTGAAGATGGTACTGTCGAAGATGTATCAACATTATTCACAATAGTTAGAAAAGCTGATGGCGTAACAGTATTGATACCGAACAACGCCATTATTGGCGGAAAGATATACCTAAAACCAAAGAGATAAACAACATTAATTAGTACAACATATTTTTAGTTGAAGTATTTTAATTAAATTCTCTTTTTATACTGTTAAACACATAACTATAATTAGATGATAAAGATATATAAACAGATTCAGCGAAGAAAAGCGATGTTCTGATAAAATATTATTAAAGAGATGAACAAAATCATATTGAGGAATTTATCTACAGCTTTACCTAGTTAACCAGAATCGTTAGAATCATGATAGATAGATAAAAGGTTAAGGAAGAACTCCGGAAATTAGTTGAATTATGAAACCTGCACTACATAATGTCAACTTCTCAACGTAGATCATATGCGTTGAGAAGACTTATTACCGCTTTTATCTGTCTCACGCTTGATTACTGTTGAAAGACTTTGTTTAGGTTAACTTCCATATTGAGGTTGTAGACTTACGTATTTACTGGGTCTTTATAGAGATATACTAGGTAAGGTAAGTTTATCAGTATATTTATACCTATGGCTATAGCTTTATCTAGTGGTGATAGCGTATGGTTAAGGTTGTACCTAGGACATACCTTATCTACAGTTTTAGTCCTGATAATAAACCTGTTGAAAAGGTTTATCCTGGAGAGATAGTGATTTTCGAGACTGTAGATGCTCTAGGTGGTCAGGTTAGAGATGAGTCTACTCCTTTAACTAGCATTGATTGGTCTCGTGTAAATCCTGCAACAGGTCCTATCTATATTGAAGGTGTTGAACCTGGTGATACTCTTGTAATCGATATTCTGGATATAGAGGTTGAGGATAGAGCTGTTATAGTTATCATTCCTGGTGCAGGGGTTCTAGGGTACAGGGATATCAAACCTAAGGTAAAGATCTTACCCATAGTTAAAGGTATGCTATACTTCAACAATATCAAGCTCTTACCTAAACCTATGATAGGTGTTATAGGTGTTGCATCACCTAGCGGCTCTATACCTACAGGTACATCGGGACCCCATGGAGGTAATATGGATGTGGTAGAGATAACCAAAGGATCGAGGGTGTACCTCCCAGTTTTTGTTAAAGGTGCTTTACTAGCTCTAGGAGATCTCCATGTACTTCAAGCAGATGGAGAGATATGTGTTGCAGCTGCAGAAGTATCGGGGAAAGTCGTTACTAAGATTGATGTTGTAAAAGGTAGAAAACCGCTACTACCACTAGTAGAGACTCAAACATATATTCATGTAGTAGGCTATGGGGAAGATCTAGATGAAGCTACTCGTAGAGCTACAGAAGTAGCTGTTCAAGGGTTGATGAAGGAGTATTTACTTAGTTTTGAAGAAGCGTATATGTTGGCAAGCTTAGTTGTAGATCTAAGGATTAACCAAGCTGTAGACCCAGCTAAAGGTGTTAGAGCATCTATACCGAAGAACATAATCTCCATAGAATCGCTACTAACTTGATAGCTCTGAAGAAGCTGAAGTATTACTGTCAAAACGGTTTTTGTTTACCCTAACGCTATCTATTCAGACTATTCAGAAACCTGGACATACTTTAGCTAATTCAAGGTCTTGACTTTGAAAAAAATTAGTATAATATGTGTTTCAGGTGAAGGTTTTTGAGTTCCCTAAGGTTAGGTTTATTGTTAGGTGTTTGTATGCGGCAGGTTTCGAAACTCTACTTCGGTACTGCTGGTATACCTAATTCAACTCCTAGAAAATCTACGCCTAACGGTATTAAGAGAGTTGTTGAACTAGGTCTAGACGCTATGGAGATAGAGTTTGTTAGAGGTATCAGGATGAGCGATGAGACGGCTTCTGAAGTGAGAGAACTTGCTAATAGCCTAGGTGTTCTACTAACTGTTCACGCTCCTTACTATATAAATCTCAACTCTAGCGAAACATCGAAAGTTGAAGCAAGTATCAATAGGATTCTAGAGAGTGCTAGAGTTGGTTTTAAAGCAGGTGCATGGAGTGTTGTATTTCATAGCGGTTACTACACTTCTTCAACAAGTGAAGAAGCTTATAGAAGGATTAGAGATGCAATCAAGTTTATAGTGTCTAAGCTTAGAGATGAAGGTGTAGATATATGGATAAGACCTGAGCTTATGGGTGGGGTAAGCGAGTTCGGATCTCTAGAAGAAGTTATAAAGCTGGCTGAGGATATAGGGGATAGCATTCTACCTTGCATAGATTTTGCACATCTTCATGCAAGAACTAACGGTAGATACAATACATATGAAGAGTTTAGAGAAGTTCTGAACATTATAGAGAGTAGGTTGGGGAGAGAAGCTTTAAACAATATGCATATACATATAAGCGGTATAGAGTACAGCGAGAAAGGGGAGGTAAAGCATTTGAATATCCTTGAATCAGATTTCAACTACAAAGATCTTGCAAAAGTATTGAAGGAGTACAACGTTAAAGGAGTAGTTATAAGCGAATCACCAAATCTAGAAGATGATGCGATACTGTTTAAACAAACATATGAAAAACTTTAGTATAACCTAAACTAGTAGAGTTATTACAAGATGAAGAACTCTACATAGATAACGTTGTCTCTACATAGAGTAACTGCGAATGCTCTCTGCATAGATTCGTGAGGTCTCCTTACCCAGCACCCTGTTCCAGCAACTCTGTATTCCTTCGAGTAGTAAGCTACATGGCTATGACCATGAACAACCCAATCCATATCCCCTAACCTAAGTATCTTCCTAAGCACAGTACCTACAAAAGGTTTTCTAAAGATCTTCTGCATAAATACATCCAAGATATGAGCTACAATACCATTTCTCGATACATAATCACCGTGAGTCACATATACACTCCCTAGACACCCATCTACAGATATCCTAAGTACGTAAGGTACTATGTAGCATGAAAAACTATCTCTATAGAGCTCTACATAGTTTCGAGGTAATGGTTTGAAATCATGGCTAGAAGAAGAAGGTACATAGATAACCTTCTTGATATTACCTATAGCAAGCTTCTCGAGTATATATATAATCTTCTCGTTGAACAGAACTCTCTTATCTATTAAATCACCTGCTATCACTAAAGATCTAAACGAATCTCTCATCACGAATCTGAATATTTGAAACCATAGACTATCATCGTTACCTATATGTAGATCAGACACTATCAGTATAGGGATATCGGAACGAGAAAACCTTAAATCAAATACTCTAGGAACTCTACCTACTACCCACGGAAAACTACGTATAACAACGATGATAATACAAAGCATCACTAAGATAGCTACGATAATTAGCATCATCATATACCTCATCCTTACCCCAGCATCGCTATAGAGCTTAAATCAGCTCTAGATCTAAGAAATGGTATAGGTTGCAGAATTAAACTTAGTGAAAACCTTCTCTACATAGTTAAAGTTGTTAAAATTAATATCTACATTAAAACAAGTAGTTATTACTTCAGCAAAGGGTGAGCTCATCACGTATCAGCTCTTCCCTCAATCATCATCACACTTCGTCGAGAACTATGAATACGAAAAGCACATTGACGGTTTTCTCCTGAGTTACCCAATATAGTTTTTCGTAGTATGGAGATGTATAGAAGTATATCTAATAAGGTTTCATACCCATTCAAAGTCTATACCTAGATCAAGAACCTGTTATCGATAGTTATATCCATTAATTTTTCGAAGTATTTGAAGCAATCAAGCAACTAGATTTTTATATCCACATTATATAGTTAAGTAGGGGTAATCGCTATGGTCTCGATAACTACTGGCAATTCATTGCTTAAAGAAGCTTTAGAGGATATGAGGAGTGGAGCTCTCCTGCTTATCGTTGGGTGGTTTCTAGTTGGTATAGCAGTTGTAGGAGGGCCATTCACTATTCTTAGAGTCATTACTAGAGGTACACGCGGTGTTGGCGGTATTTTAGTAACAGGTTTCGAGGTGTTGCTTATGCTTATCCTGGTTTTACTAGGAGTTATAATTATGTTTATAGGTTTCTTCTGGAAGTTTATCTCTGGTACACAAAAACTTGCTCAAGCTGATAAAAGATTTAGAACAGCTTCTCAACTAGTTGGACTCTATAGGTGGGGATTAGTACTAGCCTTGATATCTATAATACTTGCGGTAACTATTGTAGGTCTTATCACAGCTATTCCGCTAGCTATCGTAACTCTAATACTATTTCTTTTAGGGAGTATAGGGTTGATAATACTCTCGTTCAACCTAAACGAAGCATACAAGAACATACTATACTTAGTAGCAGGTATACTGTTCATAATAGGGATCTTCATACCCATACTCAACGCTATAAGTTTTATACTTCTATACGTAGCTCTCGGAGATACAATGGAAAAACTAAGTACAACACCTACATCAAATCCAACACTTGTATAGAATACCTAACTCTACACGATAAGAATCAATTAGGTATTTTCTATTCCTATCTCTACATCGGTAACCATTATATCTATGTAAGTAATCGTAATATTAACGGTATTAACGTTTATAAAACGTATTTTTAGGTAAATTTATAATGCGATATTCTTTGTTGTCTCTATGAAAAAGCTTAACTTTATCCTACAGATACAGGTCTACGGAGGTGTATATGGTTATCGCTAAGCCTAGGTCTGAATTATTCAAAGATATAGTTTTTGAGAAAGATGGCACTGTATACTATAGAACATACTTAGCTGGGGATTGGGTTGATAGTAGTGAGTACCTTGAGGTGAAAACACCTATAGATTTATCGACTATAGCAAAAGTATCTAAGCTTTCTTGGGATTACGTTGATAGAGCTTTAGATAAGATTTATAGGTATGGTCGATGGACTGTAAGAGATATTCCTGGGTGGAAACGTCTTGAGGTATTAGAGAAAGTTGCTCAAAAAATTGAGGAATTGAAGGAAGATTTCATCGAGATACTCGTTCTCAACGCTGGTAAAACACGTTCTCAAGCAGCAGGAGAGGTTATAGCTAGTATCGATAGGTTAAGAGCTGCTCATCTAGATGCTAGAAAGATATTTGGAGAATATATGCCTGGTGATTGGGATCAAACAACTATTGAAACTGAAGCTATTGTTAGAAGAGAACCTGTAGGCGCTGTCCTAGCTATTGTACCTTTCAACTATCCTTTATTTGATACAGTATCGAAAGTTGTTTACAGTTTTGTAGCTGGTAACGCTATCGTTATTAAACCTCCTTCAGCAGACCCACTACCAGTTATACTCTTTGCCAAAATTCTAGAGGTAAGCGGTTTTCCACAAAATGCTTTCGCAGTTCTAACTATACCTGGTAGTGAAAGCGATAGACTTGTAGCAGACGAGAGGGTGGGGGTGATAAGTTTTACAGGTAGTAGTGAAACAGGTAGAAGAGTTATAGAGAAAGCTGGTATAAAACAGTTCGTAATGGAGTTAGGAGGTGGCGATCCAGCTATAGTTCTATCAGATGCAGATCTAGGTCTAGCAGCAGAAAGAGTTGCAGCAGGTATATATAGCTACGCTGGACAGAGATGCGATGCTATAAAACTCATCCTTGTAGAGGAACCGGTATACGAAGGTTTCAAGAATCTCCTCGTTAAAGAATTGTCTAAAGTAAGAGTAGGAGACCCAAGAGAACAATCAACAACCATGGGTCCGCTAATAGATGTTAAAGCTGTAGATGAAATGATGAACGCTGTAGAGGAAGCTGTGAAACTAGGTGGAGTAGTACTATTCGGAGGAAAAAGACTTGGACCTACATATATCGAACCAACACTTATAGAATTCAAAGATAGAGAAGCTCTAAAGAAGAGTACCCTCTACAAAAAAGAAGTCTTCGCACCAGTAGCAATCATAACAAGTTTTATAGATCTCGACGAAGCTATTCAACTTGCAAACAGCAGAAGATACGGTCTAGATGCTGCTATCTTCGGCGAAAACGTAAACAAAATTAGGAAACTTCTAAGGTATCTAGAAGTAGGTGCAGTCTATATAAACGATATGCCTAGACATGGAGTAGGGTACTATCCCTATGGAGGAAGAAAGAACTCTGGTATTGGTAGAGAAGGGATAGGATACTCGATAGAATACGTAACAGCATACAAAACGATAGTATACAACTTTAGAGGAAGAGGGATTTGGAGATATACTTTATAAACATCAAGTAATATATATGTAAAACCATATATAGAATACCATAGTAAACTAATATCTATAGGAAAAATAGAATATGTAGAGAAAATATAAAAATATGGATTTTTAATTCTATCAATTAATCTAAACTTATAAATAGATATACAAAATAATTGTAAGCATAACAAATGTCTAGTTGAATTAAGATCCATTACGTATTTCCATCGACAATAATACTAATCTTTGAATTAATTATCTACATATTTATGTTTTTATTCAAAATTCTAGAAGGTTTATTTTTAGCTATAATCCTCTAAATATCCATAGTAATATTCATAGCCTTAGATAGATATATGATAAAAATGGTTGAGAACGATATTCGTTATAATGATGAACTTTACTAGCTTACTTCTTCTTTGTTTTTACGGGTCTTACTTTACTTGTTGATATAATGCTCTTGGTTTTGATAGATGGTGCCATGTATTGTATAAATGTTCCAACAACAGTTAACGCCAAGCCAGCACCGAAGAGAGCTGAGGCTACTAGGGTTTGGGAAAAGTTTACACCACAGACATAATCTATTTTCATTTGTTCGTAAGATGATTCGGAGGGGGGTTCTATTTTGATTTCTATACCTTGAATCTCTGTTTCTCTAGAACTAGGACCATGAATAATAAGTTTATTTATAATTGCATCAGTATCTAGGCTTAGTTGAAGTTTATATGATCCTGGAGCCAAACTGTTCATAAAGAATAAAGTCATCTCAATATTATCTCTACTAGCAGATTTAAGCGGATTTAAATCCGTCTGAATAACAGTGATATTGTTTTTAGTATCAACTATAGATATAAACCCTTTATAACTTGTATTCATCGGTTTACCTGCGACTTCAATATAGATATAGCCAATTGTATCATTTAAACCGAAATTATATTTGAATAAAGTATTTCTTTTTAATTGAATATTGGATAAATTAACAGCAACTACTCTGAAATATTTAGTCTCATTATATTCAGGTCTAAATCTACCTACAAATTCCTTGGGTACATAGAAATATGTAGAACATGTTTTAACTTCAACGCCATTTAGTAAATAGATCCACCCTATAACAGCTATTAAAACTCCTAATAAGATGAGTATAGTATACTTTACTGATATATATCATCACCTTTGGATACTTAGAGCTCGAATTAATCTAGCAACTTCTGTAAAATAAATTTTTATACTTCACAAGATCCTCAATTAAGTATGCCACAGTTCTACTCTATATTTAGCAGAGAAGATGAATTACGATGAAGTATTTTAAAACTTATTACATAAAATATCATAAAATATGTTCTTACAAAAAGTTTATCATGAAGTAAACTGGGTCCTACAACTAGATCTAGATTATACAATAGCCAACGTATAGATATTACAACAGCTCTGAATAAGCTATATATTCTCTACAAATCTATTACTTAGTTTTATATAAGTGGTGGTGAAATGGATAGAGTTTTAAATAAATTTTTCCTGTATCTTGGAATAGGGATCATCATATTAACGATAATAGCAATAGTTGTTGACTCAACTACTTTGTGGAAGTTTATTACAGTAATTGGTGAGGAGTATATCTACATAGTTTTATCGATAATGATTTACAGTTTTAATCCATCTCTAGGTTTTTCAGCTATACTTATCCTCATGCTCTCAGCCAATATAAATATATTGTTAAAGAATATACTTGCAATTCCAAGGCCTCCTAAAGAATTTTGGAGAACAGATGCTGAAGGGTATGCTTTTCCTAGCGGTCATGTTCAAACAACATCGTCTTTCTGGTATACTGTTGCTCTCACTTTAAATAATAGATATATATTATTCTTGTCAACAACTATAACACTAGCTGTAGCAATATCTAGAGTAGCTCTACGTGTACACTGGTTAACAGATGTTGTAGGAGGGTACCTAATAGGCTTAGCAATAGTGTACGTTTCAACAAAACTTATCGAAAAAAGCTATAGAAATACGTTGATAGGTATATCCATTGCAACGCTGGCTTTGAACATTGTAAATATATTTATAGCAGTTGAGACAACTACATACCATATCCTAGGAACAGTAATAGGCTTAATCATAGCCACCCCAATACATTTCAAAATAATTAAAGAAGTAGAGAGACTAAACTTTAAAGAAAGAATCATAAATATAGTTATAACGCTATTTCTATCATTAATATTAGTAGAGATAGAGAAGAAAACGATGCTAGGGTATGGATGGGTTATATATACAGCAATACCTATAATAGTTGTATCAACGCCATTTATAGTATGTAAAGTAGCTAGAATTAATGCAAAAAAGTGGTAGGATGTATTCTAGATACACTTATATATTCGTTAGATTCAAATTAGTTTTAAACTTAATTGTTAGAGAAAGATATTGTGTTGATGATTATGAAGATAATTGATGTAATTAAGAAAGAGCTCATCGATAGAGAAGTTCTTGTTGAGAAAGAAATTGAGCTTAAGCTTATCACATCAGCTCTTCTTTCAAAAGGACATGCCCTTATGGAGGGAGTTCCTGGTGTTGCTAAAACTTATACTTGTAAAGCTTTGTCTAAGCTTCTCGGTCTTTCTTTTAAACGTATCCAAATGACTCCTGATTTACTTCCTTCAGATATTATAGGTTTCTATGTTTATGACCAGAGGGTTGGAGGTTTTGTTTTGAGGAAAGGACCTATATTTACTAATATTCTTCTTGTTGATGAGATTAATAGAGCTTCTCCTAGAACTCAAAGTGCTTTGCTAGAAGCTATGCAGGAGAGACAAGTTACTATCGAAGGCGAGCTCTTTAAACTAGAGGAACCTTTCATGGTTATAGCTACTCAGAACCCTATAGAGATGGAAGGTGTTTTCCCTCTCCCTGAGGCTCAGTTAGATAGGTTTTTGATAAAAATTTCTACAGGTTATACATCTACTCAAGGTCTTGTTAAAGTTATGAAGCGTGCTGATGAAATTGAAGAAGCTATAGAAGGTCTGAAACCTGTTGTTACAAGGGAAGAGGTTTTAGAAGAGGTTAAAAATGTTAAAAATGTTAAAGTAGATGATTCTATCTACAGCTATATAGCTTCTATTGTTGAAGACACTAGAAAACATACAGCTGTTAGACTAGGTGCATCGCCTAGAGCTGCAATAGCTTTAATTAAAATGGCTAAAGCATGGGCATATATAAATGGTAGAGATTACGTTATACCTGATGATGTTAAAGCTGTTGCTAAACCTGTTCTTACACATAGAATTATTTTAAAACCTGAGTTAGAAATACAAGGAGTTACAGTTGATAAAGTTGTAGAAGATATTTTAACAAAAGTCCCGGTGCCAAAACCTTGAAACACAGATCACTATACTTAGCAACTTTAATATTATTTGTTTTCCTAAATTCTATAGCTATAATCGTTTCCGGGGAGGAGGATAGACATACACCTGGTTTTCCACAAGTTGTAGAAGGTGCTTCTATACCATTGTCTACACCTATAAACATATCTGATATTGAGAAAGCTATATCAGAACTATATAATAGAAGTTTGTTAAATAGAAAAAATGCTGAAAAACTGAAAAACTTCGGCAACCTTAGCTTCAAAGAAGCAGTATCTAGAATAGATAATACTGATGTTCGTAACAATCTTTTAAACCTCTACAATAAAAATGAGCTTACCCCAGAGGATATAGAAACTTTCCTCAACTATTTAGATACTCTAAAAGTTTCTGGAACTCTAAATCCTATCGATGAACTTTTAGCACTTAAAGCACTAGAAACTCTATCAAATATTATCCAAAGCCCCTATACATCTGAAATAATCTTGAGAATGTTTTCAGCTATAAAAGATCTTGAGATAACGAAAAAAAGTATAAGTATCTCAGAAAAGTTTACCCCAAACCAGCAAATCTCTATAGAGAAACCTTCTCTAAGATTCCCATCTCCATCTCTATCACTTATCCAGCTACCTACTCTACCAAGGCTAAAACTATCTCTACCTAATATACCTCAAGAAGTTTTTATATCCATTGGTATAACAACCTCTATAGCTATAGCACTACTGATAAGTAGAAAATACTTGAAGCTAGCTTTTGATAGATTGAAAATAAATTTAGCTGTTAAAAAGACTATTCAACAGATTAGCGATACTTTTCTTGAAGCTTACTGGAGATCTGTACACCTAGTATCTTCTATCACTGGTCTAAGTAGAAATAATTGGGAAACACATAGAGAATTTCTAGAGAAAGTCTTTAGCAAACTCGACCCTAGGGTTGCAGAAGTTTTTAAGGATATTACATTTGCTTATGAAGAATATAGATATGGGTTTAGATTGAGTTCTGGTCAAAAGATTTTAGAAGGGTCTAAGAAGTTGATGAGCTATGCCAAAATCTATAAATAGGTTAGTGTTAATAATATTTAGTAGATTAATTATTTTAGCAGCATTCTATAAAGAGATGGTATTGACTTTGAATACACTTCCTATATTCTTGGGTAGAGGTTTGAGTGCGTTATACATTCTATTTTCTAATATAAGTTACTTGATATCAATATTAATCTCTATATTAGCGGTAGCAGCAATAACTACAGGTAGTTTCTATGTCTTTGCTATAGCGGTAATATTATCTGCTTTTACATGTATTAAACCTTGCTTACCACTAATCCAAATAATCTCATTCCTAGTTTACTTAGTAGTAGATACGATAGTGACTAGTTATAGAGGTTTAGAATATACAAGTGTTAAAACTAGGTTTATAGATATTGTGAAATCATTTCCAATACCTTTGATACTCATACTCTTAAGCACTATAGTAACTACCTTAGTTACTTTTGCTATAGTTTCTATAGTTAACATGTCTACAACTATACCTAAGTCCAATCCCCGGCTTTATATTATTATGACATCTCATATTACAAGGATAATAGTATCTTTAGTAGGGATAATCTATGCCTATAACGTTGCTAGAAAAGTCGGTGAGATAACAGCTGTATTTATAATGCCTTCATCTAAAACAGCTCTATACGAACTTTCTAATGATGAAGATATAAACGTGATGTTTACCCCTATATTTAGGTGGCTTCTATACATATCTCTTGCAGCTATTCTGTATACTCCTGTCTATACAATAGTTTTGGATGTATTGTTGATAGATTTGTTGAAAGGATTAAGCGATTTAATGAAGAACATAATATCGGCTATAACCTACGTAACTCTGATTGTGATATGTCGTTCTCTCGATATATTCTCTGATCCGCATCTAGGTGTTAAAAGACTTGTAATAACATCTATAGCTCTGCTAATCCTTGTCTATATAGCTGCTGTTAAACTTGTTTTTCCTTATTACGGATTGGGAGCTATTACATCTCCAGGTTTTCAAGAGCTTAGTGAAATAATTCAAAAGAATTATATTGATTTCAGCACAACTGTTATAACTCTAATCACAACTTTTTCTAAGCTTATAGGTGTAGTACCATGAGTAAGTTAGTGATATTAAGAAAATCGTTGTTATATCTACTTCCAGCAATCTCTATAACTATACTAGCGCTTTCTGTATATCTGCTCCTAGCTTCTGTTGGCTATATGGAGAGAGGATTTATAGGTACATCGTTGCTCTCAGCTCTCATAGGATTTGCACTTCTTTCTGCATCTCTATACATAATGAGGCTTGCAGCCTATGTCTATGCCGCTGAAAAAACAGCTAGTGGTTAAGCAGAAAGGGTTTGTATCTACATCAGTTATACTGATATTGATAGCTATAGGGCTTATAGCTCTCGTAGAGAAAGGACCTGCTGTTCTAGGTATACCTATCGGTGCTTCTCCTCTAAACCCTATGTCTTTAGGAACATCAAAACTAGTGGAGTTAGCAGGTAGAAACTATACAACCTTTATTATCTATAGATTGAGAGATCTAGAAGATGTCTATGGGGAGATATGTCTTTATATTACAGTATCGCCAGAAGTTCCATATACAGTTGAAGAATCGAAAACAATTTTAGGTATACTCAAGAGTAGATGTTCAAAATTGAAGTTCCTTGTAGCAGATGAATCTATTTATTCAAATAATCTTCTAGGAGTTTTAAACTCTAGTATAAGAATTGACGGTGCTAAAATATATAGGTTGTCTTTGCCATTGACTAATGTTATAGCTAAACAACTTTTACCAAATATATCTTCACCTTACCCATTGGCTGAAATAACTATTAGGAGTACTCATAGAGTTATACTTGATAAAGCATCAGCAATCTACGGTGGAACAACTATAGGTTATGCATATATATCGAGTAGAAATGAATCTCTATGCCTTATAGACCAAGAAGGAAGAATAACTATGTGTTCACAGATTTTTACTATAGCATCTAAAGAGACTATAGATAATATTGAGCTTTTCGTTATAGGTGACGGCTCTATACTTTTAAATCAAGTTCTATTATCTAATAGAAGTGAATACATATTGTTAGCGAAAGATCTTCTAGCTTATCTATGCGAAGAAAAATCTAGATGTTCAGTAGTTTTCGATGCTATGCATTATGTAGCACTTTCACCAAGAAACATATTCTCGAACCCCTACTACTCTCTTGGGAAACTTCTTGAAGACCCTATAACTCTTATATATATAGCATTATCGATTATAGCTATACTTCTACATCCATCCACATGGCTTCCATCTCTAGTGCAATGGCTAAGCAATATGCTCACTATTATAACAGTTGGTTTAACTGGAATTCTAACAATAGCTATCTCTACTTGGGTTATATATAGGTTGATGATAGGAGATGAAAAAACATTTCCAGACTATAAACTGGTTGAACAAGTTGAAGAAGAAATAGGTGTTTTCGCTGAAGTTAGGAAAAATGTTTTAAGTGGTAAGGTTAAACTTTCAAAACAAGATTTTGTAGCTATATGTCAAACACTAGATACTATGTTGATTTTATACAGTGGTTATAGTTTGTGGAGCGATAATGCTTTGAATATACTATCTGATCTCCTTGGCGATAGAGAGAAAGTGTATAGAGAGCTGAAGTGGATTTCTAGATTGTATAGAAAAGCTGTCGGTAAAAGTCGGCTTCCCCTAGTAGTATTCTGGGGAAGGTCTACAAGGAGATTGGTAAATATCGTTAATGACGTTGGGAAAAGAATTGGAGAGAGGCTAGGTGTTAACATAATATGATTACTCCTACGAAGAGATTTGCTGTATATATAGCTGTAACAGCCCTTGTAATTGCAATAGCTGTACTACTAGATCCATGGGTACTACTAATAGCTGTTACTATGCTAGCTATAGAAATCTCGATGGCTATACATCTACAGCTCTCGATAGGAGCTCTCGATAGAATTGGTGTAGAAGTATCTATAGATGCTTCAACAGATAGAGAACCTGTTATAGTTAAGATGAAACTTGTGAATAAAAGTATATACCCAATTCTACTAGCCGAATATAGTTTTGGCTACGAATCTATACTTAGACTTGAGAAAGGATGTAAAGCAGGTTTAATCTCTATACCTTCGAGAAGCTCGTCAGAACTTACACTTGTTTTCGTGGCAAGAGTAGGAACACATAAAGTAGGACCTTTAACAATTGTTTTAAGAGATTTCCTAGGACTCTTCAAAACACAGCCTATTGAGATATGGAAAGGCTCAAACTTTAAAGTTATACCATCGGTAGAAGCTGCTATCCTAAGAAAACTATATCTATATACAAGAAGCTCAGGTTTAGTTAAATCCAGAACCCCTGGTGAAGGTATAGAGTTCTACGATGTGAGAGACTATAGACCTGGAGATGAGCTTAGGAGAATTGTTTGGAGAATATATGCATCGAGGCAGAAACTAGCTGTTTGGGAAGCTGAGAGAGAAAGCTACCAAGCTATTGTTTATATAGTAAACTCTTCTAAAGATATGTGGACAGGAATGCCAAAAACAACACCTGTAGAACATAGTGCAAGAATTATTGCATCTATAGCTAGGTATGCAACATCTAGAGGATACCTACAAACAGCAATAATAGTAAATGAATGTGGTTCAACAGTCTTCGGGGAACCAGCTTTCGGAAGACAAGGGTTAACAAGAGTATTAGAAGCATTATCAAATCTAAGCATATGCCCAGAACTAGAAACTCAAGTAAATTGGGATGAAACATTATTAAAAATACTACCTATTCTACCAAGAGAAAGAACATTTATATTTATATTCACTAAAACAACACCGAGTACAGAACAGTTACTAAACATTACAACAAAACTTTCATCACTTGGACATAGAATCTATATAGTTGCACCTCTAACTATTACATACGACGTCAGCCAAAAACTACCACAAAAACTAGTTGAAATATATAGAGCAAAACAACTCGAAATAGCATCAGAAGAACTTAAAGGTATAGAAATACTTAGAAAAACGGGGATAAGAGTTATAGCTGTAAGCCCAGAACTAGTAGCACAAAGAATAATACGAGAAATAGAATCAACACAGTAAGGAATAACTATAATTTGTTGAATTATACCTAAAATAATAAGTTTAATGTAATCATATTTTATATAACGAATTCAAATAAAGAGCATAGTGTTTTAATTTATAAACTCTTTATTTAATGTATATATGGTGATAAAATTTTGAGAATAGGGTTTGCTAAAGTTGCTGTAACACCTCCTGTAGGTATTATGCTAGAGGGTTATGGTGATCGTTTGGAGTCTTCTAGGTGTATATATGATGATCTCTATGTTAAATGCATCTCTTTCGAAATTGATAGTGACAGACATGTCAGTATTGTTTCTGCTGATCTTATTGGAGTTCCATATAGTGTTTATATAGATATTAAGGATAAGATCAAGAAATTAGGTAATATTGAGGTTTTTCTAGGTGTAACTCATAGTCACGCATCTCCAGCTCCTGTTACAGATGATCTCTATAGAGATTACTTTGTGAAGAGTGTTGTTGGTTGTATTAAAGCTTCTATAAATAATGTTAAAGATGTTTCTCAGATCGTTGTTGGTAGAGGTTTTTTACCACAGGTAGTGTATAATCGTAGGAAGCCTTTAGGTGGTGCTGTAGATCCTGAGGTAGTTGCTCTAGATCTTGGTGTTGTTTCTATAGTTAATTTTACTGCACATCCTGTTATACTTGGCCCTGACAACCTCTGTATATCTTCCGATTATCCGGGAGCTGTAGAAAGGTTTCTCAGATATTTATCAGGGAAGGAAGCTGTTTATCTAAATGGTTGTTGTGGTAATATTAACCCATATACATTTTCAACAGATCTTAGCAAACCTTACGATAGAAGAGGTGGTAAGTACTACGAAGTTGAGCGGTACGGTAAGGTAATAGCTTTAGAAGCTTTGAAGTCTTTAGAACTTGGGGAGAAAATCGATTTAAGTAGATGTGCGATTGACTATAGAACAGCTTTAGTTGAACTTAAGCTTAGGAAAGAAATTGTAGAATTCATCGAGAAAATTGATATAGATAAGCTAGGGGATGAGCTGAGGAAACATGGTATAGAACAAGATATTTTAAAACTTAGGGTAGCTAAGATGCTTATTAATGAGATTAAAGGATTGAGAATTTTACCAACACCTGTAGTAGTTCTAAAGATCTGCGATAGCATAGCTATGGTGTTTCTACCTGCTGAGGTCTTCGTAGAACATCAGCTGTATATAAAGAGTAGAAGTCCATTTAAGTACACTATAGTTTCATGCTACTTTAACTCTTACTGGATGTACATACCGACAATAGAAGCTTTCTCTGAAGGTGGATACGAGGTAGAGGTACCTATATCAATTATAGAGCCTGGTGAAGGTGAGAAACTTAGAGAAAAAATGATAGAACTCTTAGCAAAACTAAGCTAGATCAAAAACCTAGGTACATCTCTAATCTCAGCTATATATAACCTTTATCTCCATACTCTTCGACAACTTTAACAACGATCCTAAGTCTATCTTTATCATTTTATCAATAACTCTATACTTAGCTTCAATTTTTATACCATCTAGGTATACCTCTAGATCTTTTACATTATCGCCGAATGCCTCGATCTCTACATACCTTACGTAGATAGAGCCTTTCTCTAGTTGTATAGTAACTCTATGCTCTTTATCTTTCACACTCTGTTCCGCCAACCCCCACGTACCTATAACAGTAATCAATCCTCTGAACATCTCTTTACTTATCCTTGGCGCAAATCTTAATTTTGCTTCGAACCCGTTATAGAATAGGTTCTCTATAGCCATCAGCACTAGCCAAGAATCCATAGCTCTATAATAATGTTCTCCACACTCAATATGATTCCAGTACTCTCCATATCTTGCATACCTCTCGTGAATAGCTTTCAGTATATCTATAGCTTCTTTTACCATACCTTCGTAGATCATGTAAGCAGCAACTTCGAACTCTATCCCAGTCCATGGGGTATCTATCTGCGAGCTTATTGCGTATGTAAGACCTGTATCATTTGGTAACGGCATATCACCTGTATAAGCTGGTCTTGGTATTCCTGGATAGGAACCATTTATGAGACCTTCCTCACCTTTGAAATTGTAGTTGTATATAGCTTTTAGTATACTCAAAACTTTTTCTCTATCTATAGCATAGCCCATATCTAGCTGGAGCGATAAGAACATCTGTCCATCTAGCTGAGATGATGAGCATCCTTTATCTCTCTTACCACTTATAGGATCATACCATAGATCTAGGTATTCTCCGTTCCATAGATACTTTAATAATTTCTCCCTAACCTCTTGATAAATCTTTGATAGATACTCTCTATACCCAGAATCTCCAACAATAGCTGATGCCTCTACCATAGATTTCAACGCAGCTAACCATAGTATTCCCGTGAATGATGTTACTCCTATCATACTCCATGTATCAAATGTCTGTACCGATATCGGGAAGAATGTATATCCAGCACCTAGAGCAACCAAGATCTGTCTAAAGATATCGGGATAAGGTGGTACATACCTAGCTACGCTCTGCCTAACAGCTTCATAACCAGCTGGGGTATAGTGGTATAGGAGTTTATCGCCTAGAGGATCGTGTGTTCTAAGTATAACATCTATAGCCTCCTTAAGATTACCCCAAAGCTTTGTTAAGAGCTCTCTATCCCCAAGCCATACAGCATCCCTTATAGCCATAAGCACGTATTCAGGATTCATATCAGGTCTATCGTATGTATCTGGTCTCTTAAACGACCCTGTGAAGAAGTGCATAACTCTTCCAGTTGGATCTCTACCTGTAGTCTTCACAATATTTCTAACAGCTTCTCTAAACTTCTTCAAATCTGTTGCTATAGATGGATCCTTCTTAATCATCTCTTTAAGTATCATAGCATTCTCTGGTAATGCTAAAGCGAATGCTTCGTAGTATGGCCATAGATCTGGTTTAAGTTGCCATTGTGCATGATATTCAATCCATTTCTTCTCTAGATCTGGGAAAAGCTGTAGAATCATCATAGATCCGTAGAAAGCTACATCTGTTGTATTAAGTCCGCAACAGCCATAACCTTCCCAAACACCGAAAAGCCCGTCTTTTGTATATATAGTTGATTTCTGGAGTGTTGTTAATTGAGATGCTATTAGATCTACAAGCCATTTATCTATAGACGTATTGTATAGTATATCGTGGAATTTCTTTGTATATATGTATAAGTAATCGAAGTTCTTAACAACATACTCAATAACTTCTCTTGAGGAGTTGAATAAATTTTCGTAGTAATGACCTATAATATTCCCTAGATCATCGAAGAAATTGAGGAAATACCATGCAAGCATAACGATAATCTTACTTTCTTCACCACTCTTCAGAACTTTTCTACCAACTATAAAGCTATGTATAACTCCATCGAATTCCTCAACGTTTTTCACATCTTTTAAGATGCCGCTAGCTCTATACTCAACCCAGAGTTTTCTAAATCCATGTATATCATTGTAAGGTAAACCTAGTCTAAACCCTGTTTCTAAACCATCACCAAATATTCCTAGACTTAGATTACCTCTATACATTGAGTGTTTTTCAGAAACATTAACACCACTCAAAGTAATTCCAATACCATTACTGTACTGAATAGCTTCAACTCTTGTTTTAACAGGTATTGCACTAAAGGGATTCTTAATACCTGTTAACAAGCTAAACTCAACATCTTTATCAAGTTTATTCTTAACCTTAAACACGAATATAGCTACAGGTATAGATGAGTTCTTGGAGTCTCCAGGTATGAATGGTGTGAAAGCTTCTAACAAGATATCTACAGGTATATCCTCATCTATATATCTAAGGAAAGCAAAAGGTGGTTCACCATCAAATTCTATACTATCAACAGATCTAAGCCAAGGCATTAAATAAGGTTCGCCACCTCGGGTTTGCCACCAAGGTGTACCAACTTCTTCAAGTTGTCTATAACCTTTAGCAGCTTGGAGAAACCTTACAACAACTCTATCCCCATACCTAACTCTAGCAACGAAGTAGAAATCTGTAGGCTTCATATACTCTTTATCTCTATCCTCTCCCCTCAGAGCCCAGCGACCATTATTAAAGATATGCCATTCATAGAACCTACCATCCCCTCTAATCTCAATAGTTCCACAACCAATACCACCGAGAGGTATACCCGAAGTCACATAGTACGAACTCTTAATCCTCAACCTATACACCTATAAAAAACGTTATAAGAACTTCTTAAAAATTTTGTCATTATTCATCGAATCGTGAACATGTTATAACTATAGATACTATCTATCAATCTTCTATTTCTCGAACAATATAGATAAGCTTTGTTTTATTAGTGATGATATCTTTTCAATAAGCTGGTTGATAAATGTATAGTGTACTGCAGAATTATCTCCTTAACTATTCAATACACTGAAAATATTTTATAAAAAACTTTATTGTGTTTATGCTAAGCGATTCTTTATTTAGTAGGTAGAGTTGTTATTGTTTTCTTCTCAATAGCTATTCTATGAATATACTTTACTTTAACAAATTTTTCAAATAGCAGTATTCCTCCCCATGCAGCTATAGTAGCTAGAGTCATTACAACACCTGCTGTAGCCATTTCATGTAATGCTACAGTCCAATCTTCAAGGTTTTGCATAGCTGTTAAGAATGGTGGCCATGGAACAACTTCTCCATGCCATACATGTTCTAAAGCCAGTATACCTGCACCACCCCATAACAAACCTTCTAATAATCCAAGTCTAACTCTATCCGCAATCTCTCCTAGAGCTCTTCTAATAACAGATACTACTATAGCTAGTATCGAAGGTACTACGAAACACGCCATCTAGGTACACCAAAAATTTTTATATAGTGCACCAATTAAAAACTTTTTCGGTGTAGATACCCTATGTGGTTACTAATACTAGGTTATGCTGCGGTAATAACCACGGCAATGTGGTATATAGGTAAAGCGGAAGGTGAAGATCTATGTTTAAACTACTTAGCTGTAATCCTATGGGGAGCAACGATAATGTTCTTTATAGATAGCCTCTTCAGCTATTTGAAAGGTGAAGGATTTATAGAGATAAGCGCTGAAGCTATAACATTAGGATTCTCATTACTTCTTGTAGCACTTATTGTATGGCTCTTCATATTATTTATAAGAGACCCTAAAAAAGTTTTTCATAAAATATAGCAAACACTCAAAACTTTTTAATCATTCTCAACGCATTATAGGTACTCTAAGTTACTAGATACAACATCAAAGTATTGCACCTTAATCATGTAAATATATATCGATACAATTCGATATCATCATGTTCTTTTTAGGTCTCACCCTAGCCATAAAACAAGAAGATTGGTTTAATATTACTCATAGCTGTAGATGATATTGTAAAAAGTGTAAGAAAAATACTAAAAGCGTGATCATCAGAGCACTGTGTAGTATTTCCTAAATTTCGCTTATGAATACTGTCTATAGCAGAAGACTAATACAAACTAATTAGAATTTCAATTTTCAGGTATTTGATTTCTCTATATCACTTCATTTGTATTAGGGTAGCTCTACTATGAAAGCTATATGATACAGGTTCTTTCTAATAGCTTCTACACGTTTGCGAATTTAGCACAATCTGTATATCTTTATTTTTCTTCTACCTTTTGAAACTATATCGAAACATATCTCCTTCTTGTTCTCCATATCTTTGATAGCTTTGTATACAGCTCTTAAAGTATAGATAGGTTTTGTTTTCCATATTTCGTAAGCTGTCATAGATTTTCCTTGGGTTAGAATTTCTAGGATAAATTTCTTTACAGCACTTTCTCTTGATGTAACTGTCTTGAAACCCATAGTTACAACAGCTAAAGATTTCCCAATGTTTTCAGCTATGTATAAACTTAGAGCTGAGAGTGGTTTTGTTTTTAAACCTTTTTCGTAAGCTTCTCTAAGTGCTTCGAAAACCTCTCTATCTCCTACTTTAACAACTTTGACTTCTCTAACGTTGTTTAACAGTAGACATCCTCTATTCTTTATAGATACAGCTATAACTTCGTAATCAACATCTATACTGCATTCTTTCAGCTCTTTAAAACCTTTTAAAATTGATAGAGCAAGTAAACCTGTTTCACACGGGATAACGACTCTCTCTATAGGTATCCTAGATTCGTATATCTCGAAAGCTATAGTTTTCAAACCTTCTACTGTAAGAGGATTCAGATACTTTATAACAAGGGTATCCAGAGGTTTCTCATCGAAGACTATATCTATATCTCTAGATATGAAGAAAAGTATCTCGTCTAGATCAACTAAATTGATTCTAGGTATAGAGATTCTAGGTTTTAAACCTACAAAATGTGTATAGTGGGTAAGAGATTTCGTGAAATCTTCTTCGTAGAGAATCGTAAAGGTATCTATATTGCGTACTTTAAGTACAGAGGTTATGATTGCAGAAGATCTATCTGCATAAGATCCTGTAGGATTAAATCTCTCGTTCTTAATATAGATCTCCCCAACATTGTTAACAGGAGTCAACCCTTCTCCGAGAGATATCCTCTCTCCTACGTTTGGTAGCAGTGATGAGTATCTCCAAACACCTTTACCTCTAGAATCAATTTTGAAAACAGGGTTTGTATAGTGTACAACTAGAATACCTCTACATCTAGGGCATTGAGTATCAGTTAAAGGATCTCCATAAACTTCGTAACCACAGACAAAGCATTTCAACTTCATATACATGTATAGCTACCTAGCACTGAACAGTATTCTACTCCAATCCTCTGATCATAGTGTTTAGCATCTATAAATATTTTTAGTTTACTTTTAGTAATTTAGATCGGCGACTCTGTTATGAGTATTAAAACTGAGCTTCTATACCAATTTGATAGCTATCTGAGAGAGTTCGAGGCAGAGGTAGTAGATATCGTTAGTAACGGTATAGTTTTGAATAGAACAGCTTTCCATCCAAGAAGCGGTGGTGTTGCTAACGATATTGGGTACATATATGTTGGAGATAAAGTTTTGAAAGTTGTTGATGTATATATAGATAAGGAGAGGAATGTTGTTGTACATGTTGTTGAAGGATCTCTAGAGAATGTTAAAGTAGGTTCTATTGTTAGAGGTGTTATTGATTGGGATAGAAGGTATAGGTTGATGAGGCTTCATACAGCTGCTCATATACTTTCAGCTATTATGTATAGAGACTACAACGCACTAATAACAGGGGGTAATGTAGAGCCTGATTATGCTTACGATGATTATAGTTTAGAGGTATTCGATAGAAAGATATTTGAAGATGTTATTGCAAAAGCAAACAATGTTGTTAAACAAGAGCTTGAGGTGAAGATCTACTGGCTTAAAAGAGAAGAAGCTTTGAAAATACCTGGAGTTGTTAAACTTGCTGAAAAAATGCCTCCAGAGGTAGAAGTTCTAAGGATTGTTGAGATACCTGGTGTAGATATACAAGCTGATGGGGGACCTCATGTGAAAAATACCTCTGAGATAGGGGAGATAATCCTGGTTAAAGCTGAGAACAAGGGGAAGAAGAGGAAAAGACTCTACTACACAGTTAAACCTTGAATTTATAGATCCCCAAGCTCTTTCTTATAAACTTCAACTAGTTTTTCTCCCCAATTATCTATATCTTCTAACCTCCCTAGGAAGAACCTTAGAACAGGTGGTTCGTATACCCATCTCAACCCTTTAACAATTTCTTTATGCTCGTAAAGCCATAGAACCCTATCTATAAGGTAATCTGCATGAGATTTCAGGTATGTTCTCCTTGGAAAAGCTATTCTGATAAGCTCTAAATCAGGGTAGATCTCTCTACCATCTCTATCTCTATCCATAGACATAGCACCTCTTTCCATAGACCTAACCCCCGATATTATGTATAGAGCTGCGGCAAGTGAACCAGCTGGGTAAGCATTTCTAGGTACATGGGGTAAGAACTGGGATGCCTCTATATGAACCCCAAGACCACCCGGTGGTAGTACAACAGGTATCCCTCTCCTATCAAGCTCTTCAACAACATATTTAATAAGCTCTAACTCTGACCCTACCAGGTTTTCGTCTACCATCTCCTTAAGCCCTATAGTCATAGCGCCTATCTCTTTAATAGACATACCTCCATACGTTGGGAACCCTTCGTAAACTGGTACATGGATAACTATTCTTTCGTAGAATTCTCTATTATTGGTAGCTATGAAACCTCCTCTAACTGATGGAGCCTTTCTAGCGCTCATATAGAATATATCCGAATAGCTAACAAATTCTTTAAGGATATCCACAAGTTTCTTAGATCTATAGCCAGGTTCTCTCTCTTTAATGAAGTATACATTCCAGTCCACCATACTTCCGTCGAGAACTAGAGGTACAGTGTACCTATCGCAAAGCTCTCTTACCTCCTTGATATTCTTCATAGATACAGGTTGACCACCGAGGAGATTTGCAACAGCTTCTATCCTTACAAAAGCAACTCTACTTCTCTCCTTCTTAAGTATCTCCTCAAGTTTAGATACATCTATATCCCCTTTGAACAGATATCTACTCTTAATATCTAACGCTTCTTTAACAGGTATCTCAACAACTATCCCTCCAGCTAAATCGATATGAGTTTTAGTTGTTGTAAAATGGTAATTCATAGGGACAATACTACCTTCTCTAACAAAAACTTTTGCAAGAAGATGTTCAGCAGCTCTACCTTGATGTACAGGTATAACATATCTAAAACCAAGAATTTCTTCAACAGTTTCAGCAAATTCATAGAAAGTTCTACTACCAGCGTAAGCATCTTGAGCAAACATCATAGCAGCAAGCTGGTTGATACTCATAGCATTTACACCACTATCAGTAAGCATATCGAGAAACACATCATCAGCTTTAAGTTGGAAGGTATTCCAACCAGCTTCTCTAATAGCTTTAAGTCTACGATCAATAGGTGGTAGATCTATACGTTCAAAAAATCTAACTCTATAACCATCAACCCTAAGTTCACTACCATCTCTAGATCTTACAATTATCATCGAAAACACCTTCTAAACATAGCAAAAACTTCTTAATAAATTTAACCGAAGATAAACCATATTCAATATCTTTTGATAAAAGGTGTTAAAAGATCTTAGAATCAGAGCATCTATATCTTGAAGTCTATATCCTTAAGTTTATCTTCAACAATTTTACCTAGGCTTCTCAATATTTTTGCTGTTTCATTTTCACTATCCTTTATAAAAGACATCAAAGCACCTTTCTCTATTGCTTGTGATAGCTGTAGATCTAGAGGTATCTCTGCGAGAACTTCTCTAGGATCAATATCTACAGATCCTAGTATACGTGTTATAGTTCCGCATTGTGGACATCGGTAGTAAGACATGTTTATAACTGTACCTATAAACGGTATGTTTAGGAGGTTGAGGAATTGTTTAGCTTTTTCAACTATATGTTTAACCATTGAACCCGGAGTTAAAACAAGAATAGATACAATAGGTTTTACCCTTAGATACTGTGCAATTGTTAACGGTTCATCTCCTGTTCCCGGTGGTAGATCTACTATTAGATAATCTTTAGAACCCCAAGAAGTTTTAGATATAAGTTCTAGAATAGCTTTAGACTTCATAGGGCCTCTCCATATAATAGGGTTCTTTCTATCATCTAGCATAAGCTCTATAGATACAATAGATATACCTTCAACATCGACAGGGATTATCTTTCCATCAATTGTTACACCAGGATACCTATCCTCAACCCCCAGGATCCAGGGGATACTAGGCCCATGGAAATCAGCATCAAGAAGAGCTACATCTCTACCCATCAACTTAAAGCTAATAGCTAGTGATGAAGCTATAAAAGATTTACCTACACCACCTTTCCCACTTAAAACCATGATAACTCTCTTAATATTTCTAAGACTATCTATAAGAGATTTCGTGAAATCATCAATAGGTTGCGACGGTAATCTATATTGACTAGACATATCTAACACTATCTACATAAACCAGCTTTAACTTTGATTTTAGAATTTTCTACACTTAAAAAGTTTTCCAATATAAAAAGATAATAGGAAGGGCAAAATAATATTTAAAAACCTTTGAAGAGAACAATATTTTTAGAGTATTTGTACAGGTTGAAGAATATGTGTTTTCTAGCTGTTTTAAAATTAGCTAAGATGATAGATGAAGAGATGTTTGCAAAAATTTTGAGAAGTCTTGGATATGTTGTTGAGGTTAAATATTCTGAGGGTAAGAAGATTGTAGAAGCAAGGAAAGGTAATGCAACTCTGAAATCTTATGTAGATAGAGATAAAGTTGAAGTTAAAACCAATGACTATGGATCTCAGTGTCTTAAAGATCTTGAGGAGATATATAAAGCTATGTATGAAGAAGATCTTAAGCCTGAGGTTATAGAAGTTGTTAGTCCTTATATATATGCTCGTGAGAGAAAGAAGAGGAAGGCTAAGAGGTTTCTAGAGGAGCTAGGGATAGAAGCTGAGGAAGTTTATAGTGGTTATTGTGGATAAAAATCGATTGTTTTTCAACTTCTAGACTAGAAGAAGTAGTTGTTTCTTGTGATTGTATTTGCTGTATTTCTGTTAAAGCTTTTCTATATAATCTTAAAGTAAGTATCATAGCTAATGCGATAAGCAGGATCTCAGTTATAGATAGAAATTCTATTTTACCAAGGTATTGGTACATCATAGCTAAACTATCTACAACTCCATGAACAGCTATAGCTATACCAAGACTTATCAAACCTCTACCTCTTCTAACCATATCCAACATAAAGAGAGCTATACCCACATGAAATACCGCAGCTGCGAATCTTTCGTATACCGATAGAAAGGCAGATGAAAGTAAAACATCTACTGAGACTGTTGATAAATATTGTATTTGTGCAGGAAAAGCTAGAAGAGTTACAGCAAAAGCTTCTGCTACCCCAAAGCCAAGACCTATATTAAGAGCTCCAATATAGTTGCTCCTCCTAATCCATAGATACTTAAGACTTTCTTGGATAATACCCGCCATAAAACCTGCCCAAAGAGCTACACCAACAATAAATAACATACCTTTAGAGTATATTCTATCCAAAACCATCCTATTAATAAAAACTGGGTCAGTAATATTCATAGTCGTAGCTTCTCGCTGAACTTCAAACACTATAGGAAGTAAAGGAATTCTTTGAATAGGCGTCAAAATCTGTATGCCAAGGCAAATAAATAGAATCGCTAAACCAAGCATAAAATCTCTCCAATAGAACCTCTTAAACCCTAACATATAGATAAAAAACATAGCTAATAAACCACCAGCAATAGGAAAAACAGGGTAAAACCATGCCAACATCTTATCACATCTCCCTGTTTTCAATACTTATGAGTAGTTGTAATTAGTTTTAAACAGGTTTGGGGTTGCACCTCGGTGTAGGTTCACTAGCTTCACCTACACCTTATGGGTACTTGTCGAGCTCAACGCCATAGGGCTCTCATCTGATTCTCTATATCACCGCAGTGTGGATCATCTGAGAAGTTATTGTGAGAGTAGAGGTATTTAAATATTACTCTATGATACTAAGTATTAACTATTTACAACCATTTGAATTTATCGTCAACTCTGTAATTGCCTAATCAAAACTCTGTATAGTGGAGAAATATAGATTTTGAAAAGTTTATCTTACTCAAGCAGTATTAGTATAGCTATGGTTTTGTTTCTTCAAGCTATTCACAGTAGATTTGAGGTATTTCGTAATTAGCTGTAAATTGAATACTTGACAAGAGATGAACACTATAGCTTGTGAAGAACATCTGTTAACGATATACTAGTACTTCTTTTTCTAGTTGTAGCTCTTAATGTATAGTAGTATACTGGTATCTGGTATGCGAAGTGATTCTTTATCCAAGGCTCGTTACTAGGAGGCTCAGATACAGGTTTTGTTGCACCATTGTATATAGCTATGTTTTTTCTAAGGAGTAGCTCTACAGTCTTAATGTTAGCATCATCTATATTCTCTACAGCTATATCTAGCTCTTTCTAAGCAGCTTTCTTACCTCCATACACAGCTTGAATCTCTTCGAAGAGTATATAGATAGCTTTAAGAACTTCAGCTTTGAACCACTGATCTAAACCTTTTATCAATCTGCTGAATAGCTCTAGGATTACCTCCTGTTAACCTCCATAAAGTATCTATATCCATAGGTAGACGATGTCCATCAACTAGCTCTTCAACAGCTCTCCTCGGCAAATTCCACATAAGAGACTATAGAACCTTCGACCCGATAACATGTCTTATCTCAGTTACTAGAGCATCGCTTACAAGTGTTGCTACAGTTATTGAACCTCCTGTCTTATCTCTGTAATCAATGTTCATGTAACTTATTTCGTTTGAGAATACCTCTAGTCATCCTCTAAAACTCAGTAGATACTCCTCGCTATCAGCTCTAACCTCATTAACTACTACAAGAACCCTTCTCCCTTTCTTAAACTTCCTAACAATAGATCCAATAGCAACGCCAACAGCTTTAAAAAGAGCTATTGATGCTGTTATAACTCCTGAACCTCCATAACCAACCTCAACAGATCGGCTAATCGTTGATGTTATACTCTTCTGTATCTTGCTCAATCTCTTGGGTATGTAGAATTTTACAAGCTGTTGTGTTTCTTCACATTCACCAGCAATATAAAGAACATCTATATCAATATCTTCAGATGACAGATGTAAACCCGAATAGATGAGGGGAACCAATGAATTGCCCTAAGTGAATCTCCGTACTTCAGGGCGGGGAGGGGGTCAGCCTACCTAGGAAAATGGTTAACTTTTTTGTTAAAGAGCTTTAATTATGTTATTGAGGATGCAATGTTTATTAATGGTTTAAATATGTTATTCATATGGTTATATATTTCTAGGACATGGTGATTAGGATGTCTTTGGGTTGGTGGCATAGGTACTGGGTATTTAAATCTCTAGGTGGTGTAAATGTGAATTCTGATGAGTATGAACATTATCTTGAGGATATGTGGCAATCTCTATCTGTAGTTCACTCTCCATTCTCTAGCACAGTAGATCAGTTAATTGAGATGATTAAGTATGAGATTATTCAGATAGATGAAGAAGGTTACGATGTATCTGATGTTAGAGAAAATTTTGAGAAACTGCTTGAGGAAAGCGTAGATGTAGATCAGCTAGTTAAATTCTATAGTTCTCTTAAGGATTGTTCAAAGAAATATGGTTACCCATATATTGAACCTATTGAGTATAAGGATATAGTTTCTGAGAGTGGTGAGGAGGGTATCTACGGTATTAAGTTATCTGATGAAGAGCTTTACGATAAGGTTTACGGTGGTTGGCTTGGTAGATGTGCTAGTTGTATGCTTGGAAAACCTGTTGAAGGTTTTACTCCGAGATTGATACGTACATGGCTTAGTGTAGCAGGTGAGGATTTTCTAAACGATTATTTCCCAGATATAAAGTTAGAGGATATACCTAAAGATAGAAAACTGCTTTTGAGAAGAGTCGAAGATATACATAGATGGTTTATAGAAAGAGGTAGAGGTATTTTAAGAAATCAGATAAGCTGTGTTGTTCGTGATGACGATATTGATTACACAATATTAAATCTACATATTGTAAAAACACACGGTCTCAATTTTACAACACTAGATATAGCTAATAATTGGCTTCACATGATTCCCTACTGCCAGGTATATACGGCTGAGAGAATTGCTTATAGAAATCTTGTAAACGGTATTCTACCTCCCAGAACAGCTACCTATATGAATCCATTTAGAGAATGGATAGGTGCTCAGATAAGAGCTGATCTATGGGGATACATATCGCCTGGTTTACCAAGAATAGCAGCTGAGTATGCTTATAGAGATGCATCTTTATCGCATGTTAAGAACGGTATCTATGGAGAAATGTTTATAGCTGCAATGATTAGTTCTGCTTTTATTTTAGAAGATATATACGATGTTGTTGAAGCTGGTCTCTCAGTAATACCTAAGAGATCTTCTAGGTTAGCAGAAGCTATTAGAGATGTTGTTAACTGGAGTAGAGAATCTAGAGATTACTGGGAAACGTATAGAAAGATAATAGGTAAGTACGGTCTCTACAACCCAGTGCATACAATAATTAATGCAGCAATAGTTACAGCATCTCTACTACATGGATACCCAGACTACGGGAAAGCAATAGCTTTAGCAGTTATGAGCGGTTTCGATACTGATTGTAATGGAGCTACAGTAGGCTCAATAATAGGCGTTATGCTAGGTGCTAAAAAGTTGTATAAAGATTGGAGTAGATGGGTAGAACCATTACGCGATATAGTTGAAAGCTATGTGATAGGCTACAACGATGTAAAGATAAGCGATTTAGCAAAACAAACAACATATATAGCTAAAAACAACATAGAGTTACACAAAGATCAACAGAACACCTATTGATATAGCAATAGCATTAATACGTAGATATACCAACGACAGAACTGTAGAAAGTAACTATACATTAGGGTATCCTTATTGAGTATACATATCCTAGGTAATACCATTACAAATTTTAAAGATTTGTTAATAGCTTTCTCTAAACTGTATCGAGATGATCCTAGACCTCCACATTCCTACCTTGTATACGATCTTTTGTACGAACCTGAGAATACAGAGGTTATAGCTAGAATCTCTTCAGGTAGAGATGTAGAATCTTATGTACTTATTTGGAGAAGTTCACAGGTATATGCTGTACATCTATGGGGTAGTTCTAATAGTTGTAATCTTCTTAACTACGTGGTTGTAGAACCTCGTAGGTTTACCAGACTTGTTGTAGAGCTTTATAACGATGATGAGGAGCTGATTAGATGTGTAGTTAAGCGTTTGGTAGAGCTAGGGTTTAGAAAAATAGATGTTAGGAGGTACCACGATATGGTGTGTACTGAGGAAATGTTTAAACCTAGTGAAAATGAGTACCTAGCTACAAAGCTTAGCCATGGATATGCAGAGCTGTTTAGAGATTATATGAGGTTTAGAGGTATAGAGTTATCTCTTCAAGAAGCTCATGATCTACTTATGAAGAAGATCTACTACGGGGTTATTATAGGTAATGAAATTGTTTCAGCTGGAGCTATATGTACTAGACTTCCAGATATCTACACAGTATGCGATGTATATACAAAACCTAGTTTCAGAGGTAGAGGATACGCTAAAGCAGCGGTATCAGCTATAACAAGGATAGCTATAACCTCAAACACTAAGGCATGGTTAAACGTAGAGATAGGTAATGAACCTGCTATAAAAGTTTACACAAAATTAGGTTACAGAGTTGTAGATACAAGACCATGGATTATAGCATACCCATAGACATATACGCACATGATTAAGTTATCTTCATAAGGCAAGAGGTGAAGCTATGTCCTCGTTCTATCTCGATGATAATGAGTTTCGTAAAGAGATGAAAAGTACTGAACTTACCCTAGAATCTGCTAAAAGAGATCTCGAATTCAGTGATTATAGCTGGATATGTTTTAAATTCACCAAGCTGTAGAAAAAGCTTTAAAAGCTTTTCTATGGGTTGTTTCGGTCTTCATAATCGTTTGCAATACTTATACTCATTGATGTCTAAACCTGTTGATGTTGAGATTTATAAACTTCGCATGCTTATACATTATTGGTGTCCCCGAGTTTCCGAGAACCGCAGGGCTATGAACCGCTAGGCAACTAGTGGTGAGCTTCTGCGGTGAGGGGGCTCGGGGGTAGCGTGATGAGCCACCTGCCAAGTATTTACAGCTATCCACAGATAATTACAAGTCTTGGCAGGTGGTGAACGCTAGTCCCTAACCAGAACCCTAGCAAGATTCTAGAGAAATTCAAACAACACGTGAAGAGCTTAGGTATAGAGAATTTCGAGGTGATTCTCCATGGAATGTATCCAGCAGGTTATACAAAACCAAACGAAAATATAGTTATAGCTTCTGTTAAAGCAGCTGAGAAAGTATATAAGACAAAACCCCAGTTAATTCCATTATCATCAGGCTCAGGATCATTCTACTACATAGCTAACTACATTGGAACACCATTAACAGGTGCAGGTATAGGTTACTACGATTCAAGGGTTCATGCACCAAACGAAAATATTAGAATTGAGGATTTCATCAAAGGAGTAAAACATGTGATATTAACGATAATAGATTTTATCAAATTAGCTAAGAATACAATATAAATTTCTAAAAATACTTCGATAGAGGAAATATATAAAGAATTATACTACGTTAATTTTCTTGTGCAATACTATTGAGATACATATAAAGTCTAAGAATGTAGTCAATTATAATGTTTTAGGTAGTTCTATGTTTAATTCTTTAGCTATTTCTGCTAGCATTTTCCATGTATTTATATCTATTGGTATTCCATTTCTTAACCGTTCTTCATAAATTCTATCCTCAGGTTCTCCTGGGAGTAATATTTCGTTAAATCCTTGTGCAGGTTTGCAACTCTTTATTATCTTGATAAGCATATCTATATCCCTTAGGTATTCGTTATAATCTCTAAACATCGATGGATCTATAGCTAATACGAAGAAACCTCCTTGTGTTGAACCATGTAGAACTATGTATTTACTTAGTTGTCCTCCTATTAATATACTTGAAAATACTTCAACAGTTAACGCAAATGCATAACCTTTATATCCGCCGAACGGTAGTAATAATTGTGCTTCTTTAGGATCTGTAGTAGGTCTACCATCCTTTGTTAACGCTACACCTTCAGGTATTTTCTCACCTTTTAAAGCTGCTAACAAAATTTTGAAATGTGCCATAGCGCTTGTAGCCATATCTATAACTATCGGTTTAGATGATGTTGGAAAAGCTATGCTTATAGGATTAGCCCCAAACACAGGGTCTATACCTCCCCAAGGAACAACTAATGCAGGGCCATTAGCAGTTGCTAAACCTATTAAGTTATTATTAGCTATTTTTGAGGTGTAATAAGCTAGCATACCTACATGACCTAGATTCTTTACACCTACAGCAGTTATACCTATAGATTTACACTTCTTTATAGCTAAATCTGTAGCTATGTTTGCTATAGGTATTCCCAAACCACCTCCACCATCGATAAGAGTTATAGTCATACTTTCTCTAATAATCCGAGGTTCAGAGAATGATTTTACATAGCCTTTCTTAATACCTTCGATATACACAGGGATTCTTATCACACCGTGGGAATCAACACCTCTCAAATTAGCTAACACCAAGTGGTCAGCAATTATATCTGCATTCTCTCTAGGAACACCATATCTCACAAAACATTCAAAAGTAAATTTACGTAATTCATTAGCAGAAACCTTGATATATTCAACCATAAATTCTTACACCAAGCTATACTTATATTAAAAGATTTAAAAACTTCGTTGTCTTAATTAGAATCTCCTTAAGATAGTATCATTATGACATTCTCTGTTCCTTAATGTTTTAGTCTTAAACAGTTAATAAGAATTACAAATATATTGAAAATTCGAGGAGTGATAGGAATATTGTTATTAATAGAGAATAATTCGTATTAGAAAGTCTACAGCTTTACATACTATACATAGAACTTAGTTATTCTTTTTAACATAGGTATAAATAAAACTGATGTGGTAAAAGGTTAATATTGTGTTGATATGGCTTGAGAAGGTAGTTTTCTAAGGTTCTGTGGATAGACTACTATGCCATCTACTGGTCTTCCTTGGATATAGTTCTCTATAGCTTCTACAACTGCTTCATCCATACCTTTCAAAGATTCATATGTATAGGCAGCTATATGTGGTGTTATTATTACATTCGGGTATTTTAGTAATCTATGGTTTTGATCTATAGGTTCTTTTTCAACGACGTCTGCTACGTATACTGCTATAGTTCCTTTCTCTATGAATTCGCATAGAGCATCTTCATCTACGAGTTCCCCTCTAGCTGTATTAACTATTATAACTCCTTTCTTTGCTTTACTTAGAATATCTCTGTTTATCATGTGATAGGTTTCGTTTGTTAGAGGTGTGTGCAGTGTTATTATATCGCTTACCTCTACAAGTTCTTCTAGTTTCGATACATATCTATAGCCTAGTTGTTCAACTTTTTCTCTAGGTATATAAGGATCGTAGACAACTACTTTAGCACCAAAACCTTTCGATAGTATCTCTGCTACTCTAGATCCTATATTACCTAAACCTACAACACCTACCGTGAGAGATTTCAACTCTTTACCTATGAACTTAGCTCTATCACCCCATCTACCTTGCTTAACAGCTTCATAAGATTGTACAACAAATCTTAATGCACTTAGCATTAAAGCTACTGTATGTTCAGCTACAGATTCCCTCTCTCTCCAACCAGGAACCCTAGCGACAACAACACCAAATTCTTCAGCCGCTTTAACATCTATATTATCGTAACCTATACCATGTCTAACAATCATAACAACATCTTTGTTATACTCGAAGAACTCTCTATCATAGTAAGGTGTAACACTAGCTATTATAAAGTGATATCCGCTAAGAACTTCTGCTAACTTCTTACCTCTGAAATCTCTAGGAACCTCGATTCTCTGAACATCGCCAATCTTCTTAAGCCTCTCGATAGCGTTTGTATATATTCCGAAAGATTTCGAGTTAACTATGGCTATCTTAATCATGTCTTAATAGCCTCTAGAATCTCTACAACAAGTTTATATGCTTCATCAACAAGTCTTTGATCTAGATCGTAAGCAAGATGTATTGGCGGATAGCCAGATCTGATATTCCTCCTCTTCATCAACTCCCTTAACGCTTCCTGAGTTTCTGGAGTAAGCTTGCTTAAGATCTTACGTAACTGATTTAATTTGAACTGTATTTCGAGAGCTTTACGATAAGAACCTTCTTTAACAGATTTGTATAGAGCTACGGCAACTTCTGGTATAAGGTTTGAGATTCCACATATATGTACTGGTGCACCTACTATAAATGTATAGAACATGAAATTATCTCCACCACCAGCTATAAAGTATCTATCTCCAAATCTTTTAACAAGCTCTAGAAGTTGATCAACATCTCTACTAGTATCCTTAATACCTACAACATTCTTAACTCTATCCACTACAAAGTGGAAATCGTCAGGAGTTATATTGTATCCTTGACGACCTGGATTATTGTATATCAATATATTCAACTCTGTTTTCGAAGCTATATAGTTATAGAATTCAGCTAAACCTTTTCTCGAAGGTTTATGGTATATAGGGCCAACAATGCTTATCTCTTTATACCCTATATCACGTAACTTCTTACCGAGATCAACAATAACATCAAGCGGTGAACTACCTATATGCGGCAACAAATACATACTCGATGACGCGTATTCTAAAGCTTTCTCAAAAACTTTCAACCTTACAGAAGCTGGTAAAACTACACCTTCGCCATAGGTACCAGTTAGATAAAGACCTGAAACACCATTCCTATACTGAAACTCTATAAGTTCCTTCAAACACTCAACACATAGATCACCATCACTATTCAGAGGTGTTATAAGTGCTGTTATAATACCCTCTACTCTCAAAATCTTCACCTCTTACAAACAGTAAAGAGAACAGATTTAAATAGTTTATTGATAGTTTATTGAGGGATTTCTGGATTCAAAAGTTTTATCAATTCCTTAGCGATAATTATCTTAGCGATCAATTGAAAGTTTATTCAATCTTTAGTTGATTACAGATGTAACCCCGAATAGATGGGGGAACCAATGAACCGCCCAAGAAGGACCCTCACCCTTCAGGGCGGGGAGGAGATCAGAGAGTACTTTAAGGTGATTTGAAGTAGTTGATGATGTTTGTAAGGTATTCTTTAAATATTTTGTATGAGAAGTTTAAACGTTCTTTCAATTCATTAACAGGTTTTACCGATGTTTTAAGCATTCTTCTAGATACCTCTACAACTCTATCACTATTTAATATACCTAGAGCTTTTAATGCTATCAATGTATTACCTAGATGTGTAGCATCTATGAATTTTGATATGAATAACTCTTTATTAAGTGCTGTTGCTAGAAGTAGCTGTGTTAATGGTATTGAGAGTATTTTACCGCCTCCAACAACATAGTCGTAATCTAGACCAGTATTCTTCAAGATATTGTCTGCGTATTTCAGTAGAAGTATAAATCCCTCTATAACAGAGGCTACGATATCTTCAACTGTATGCTGTGCTTTTATACCGAGTATAGAGATTCCTGATTCGAATGAGAGTTTCATTAAACGTTCAGGGTATAGCAACGGTATAGTTATTGGGGGAGTTGATTTGAGGTAATCATGGGGTTTAATTTTATGGAGGTAATTGATTATATCCTCAAGTTTAAGTTTGAAAATTTTTACTAGATGTTCAAATGCAATGCCACAGTTATTCCAAGCTATCCCTGGAACCCATGAACCTCTATAGAGATAGTATGTCTGTATGGAGGTATACTCACTTCTATCGATAACACAAACTTTACTTACAATTCTTAACATACTACTTGTACCCATATTAACAACAGCTACACCTCCTCTACCACCAGCTAAACCGAATATCATAGAGCCTCCATCGTATAAACCTAAGATCAGCGGTATCGTGGTATCTAGTCCTACCTCTCTAGCAATACTAGGCTTAAGCTCTAATCTATAATCAGCTTCTTCTAGTTTCGGAAGTTTATTCTCATCTATACCTGCTAGTGTAAGTATGTAGTCATCCCATTTAAGGTTGTATATGTTTAGTAATTGATATGAACCACTTGCTGAAGAGTAATCAGTTACAGGTTCGCCTGAGAGATATAGTGTTACTAAGGATTTTACATCGAGTACGAGATCTGATGAACTAAGTATCTCCGGGTAATATTTAGCGAAATAGAGTATTTTGGGGAGATTGTATATAGGTAGTAATGGGCAACCGGTTCTCTCGTAGATAATCTTTGTGTATGGTAGAAGTTCGGATAGGATCTTCTCAGCTCTTCTATCAACCCATGTAATGATATTTGTTAAAGGACCTCTACCCCTATTCACGAAGATTAGCGAGAATAGATAAGATGAAAGAGATACAGCATCGATTTTCTTGTATATCTTAACATAGTGTTTTATTATTTTAACCAGTTCATTCAGTACATAGTTAGGGGAATGCTCGTAAACAATATCGCTTACAATAGCTTGTTGAGGTATATCTATACTATTAACAATACGTGGGAAACCGCTGTCCTCAGCATACTCAACTATAGCAGACTTTATATACGTAGTACCTATATCTATAGATAGAACCTTCACGGCATCACCATCATTATTCGATATCTCTTCTTAATCTATACCTATACAAGCTTATATAAGCTGAAATATGCAGAGGTGTTTAGGAAACCTCTTCAATATCTAGTGGTAGTAATGTTTGTAGGGATTGATATAGGTACAAGTTCTGTTAAAGTTGCTTTGGTTAATGATCATGGTGAAGTTGTTAAAGAGTACAACGCAAGTATAGATCTTTTAATACCTGAGCAAGGTGCTGCTGAACATAATCTTTTAGAGATATATAGAGCTGTTTTCAATGGTGTTAAGACTGTTGTTAAAGGGTTTGAGAATAGAGTTGAAGCTTTATCTCTTAGTAGTTATCTTCATGGTGTTGCACTTCTCGGAAAATCTATGGATCCTATAACGAATATCTATACACATTTAGATACTAGAGCTGGTAGATATCAGTATCTTGTTGAGGAAATGGGTAGAGAGGTTTATGAGAGAACAGGGTGTCCACCGATATTTGTCTACCCTTTAACTAAGCTTCTATGGCTTAGAGATGCTATGAAGATAGGTAGAGATACCAAGGTATCTTTCGTCAAGGACTATATAATCTATAGGTTTACAGGTAGCTGGGTTCTAGACTACGGTGTTGCATCAGGTACAGGTTTACTCAATATACATAGCCTTAGATGGGATAGCTATGCACTTGATATCAGCGGTGTTGATGAGGATATGCTTCCACAACTTGTAGAAGGAGCTAAAATCCTCGACTACATATCTATACCTGAACTAGGTTTAGATAAAGTTGCATTAATACCAGGATCTTTTGATGGAGCTCTACAAAACATAGGTTACTCAGTATATGAAGATAGAGCTGTTCTTAATCTAGGATCTACAGCTGTTATAAGGATTCTAAAGAAAGATATTGTTATAGATAGAGATAAGGAGATGAGGTTCTTCTGCTACTACGTAGCTGATGGTTATAGAGTTATCGGTGCAGCTTCTAACAATGGTATGACTTTTCTTGAATGGGTTAGAAGAAATATTGCTGGAGATAGAGATTGGGATGAACTAAGTAGAGAAGTAGTGAACGTGAAACCTTGTAGTGAAGGAGTAGTAGTATTCCCGTTTATAAGTGGTGAAAGATTTCCATATAGAGATCCATACCTAAGATTTACAGTACTAGGTATAGGTATAAACCATGAGAAGAAGCATATAGTGAAAGCTTCATTTGAAGGAGTAGGCTATATACTTAAAACAATAATTAAAGCATTAGAAGAAAACAATATTAGGTTATTAGAACTTCATTGCGGTGGTGGTGGTTGTAGAGTAGGAGAACTACTGAAAACCATCTCAAATATCTGCTGCAAAAATATCGTGGTATACAAAGAGAATGTGGCAAAGATGGCGAGTATCTACGGAACTACAGTTATAGCTTTAAAAGCTCTTGGATATATCGGCAATATAAATTCAGCTAAGATAGAAATAGTTGATAGAGGGAGAGTAGATACTATAAAACCTAGAGAAGATCTTTGCAAAACTTATTCTAAATGCTACGAATTATCTGAAGAATTGCTAAAGAAAATAAGACAGATATACAGACATACGTACTATAGTACATAACTTAACATAGAAGAATTTCTATCTCTTAAAACATAATACTGCACACATTATAGTATTTTCATTAAGATTTATTATCTCAAATTATGTTTATCGTACATTAGTTAAAGGTATTCGTTATGCATCCATTTGTTAAGCATTTCATAAACAGGACTATTGTATTGGTAGTGACTCTCTTCATAGCTTTTAATATAAGCTACTTTCTGTTAAGAGCTATCCCAACAAGTGCTGTTGATACAATGCTTAACGCGATAGCTCAGATGGGTCAAAGATTAGATCCAGAGGAGTTTATGAGGATGAGGCAAACACTTCTAGAGTTATTCGGGTTAACAGGTTCTCCACTAGATCAATACTTATCATACTTAAGAAGATTCTTTACATTAGATTTCGGAGCATCGTTTATTGTTTTCCCGAGACCTGCTCGAGAAGTTGTTTTAAGATATCTACCCTGGACTGTAGGTCTACTACTTTTCACAACAGTGATATCATGGTCTCTAGGTAATATCCTTGGTGTTACTGTTAGTTTTGCTAAGAATAGATATATAAGTAGATTTCTTGAGAACCTAGCTATAGTGTTGTACCCTATACCATACTATGTATTCTCTCTTGCTCTGATATACATATTTGCATTCCTAATACCTATATTTACATTGAGTCCAGCTACAATGCCTGCAATCAAAATATCTACACTACATGATCTTCTAAACGTAGTTATCCACTTAATGAAAGCAGCATCGTTACCAGCTATCTCGATTATAGTGATAAGCGCGTTTGGTTGGTGGTTCATAAGCTCAAGGAATCTATCTTTAGTAACAATGACTGAGGACTACGTTATTTATGCAAGACTTAGAGGAATTGATGTTGGGAGGATAAGGAGAGACTATGTTTTAAGAGGTATAATGGTGCCTCAGGTAACAGCTTTAGCGTTAGCTCTAGGTGCTATATTTAGTGGAGCTCTTGTTACAGAGTATATCTTTGCATATCCAGGTCTTGGTTCGCTTTTATACCAAGCAATAATCATTGGGGATTACCCTATAGCGTTAACAATACTTTCACTATCAATGGTAGGAGTTACATTTGCTACATGGTTTCTCGATACATTCGTATATTACCTCGTAGATCCTAGGATAAGGTATGCACGGTGATGATATAGATGTATATCAACCCTAGAATACGTGCATTCATAGATGTATTCAAATCGTTATCTAGATATGGCAGGTTTAGAGTAGGTATAGCTATAATCGCTATACTCATTGCTTTATCCTTGATATCATTAGCTTCTTCTCCTCGATACAAACAGTGGTACGTATATCCCAAGGACAGACCGCCACAACTAACATCCTCTATAGATATGATACTAGGTACAACAACTAACGGTAGATCTGTATTCTGGATAATGGTTAATGCATTAGCTAACTCACTATGTATAGGATTGTTAACAGCTTTGATAGGTTCCCATATAGGGTTGTTAATAGGGTTGCTTGCAGGTATATCGCGTGGAAAAATGGAGTTAGGGTTTATACTTTTAGTAGATTCATTTGTTGTATTACCGGGGTTACCTATACTGATAGTTTTAGCATTAGCTCTTAAACAGTCCATGACAATACACACTATACCGTTGATTCTATCGGTTATAGCTTGGGCATGGCCTGCTAGAAACGTTAGATCTATAGCTCTCTCCGTCATGAGTAGAGATTTCATTACAATAGCGTCTTTTAGTGGTATTAAATTCCGTAGTATACTTCTTTACGAAGTTATGCCCTACGTACTTGGATGGCATTTAACAAACTTTATAAACACCATTATATGGGCTATAGGTATGGAAACAGCTCTAGCTATCTTCGGGCTATCCATACTATCAGAAGATACTTTAGGGACAATGCTTTACTGGGTACTCAACTTCAATGCTTTGTTTAGAGGGTTATGGTGGTGGATCTTACCACCGATAGCTCTCCTAATACTGATATTCATCGGATTTTACTTAATCTCGGTAAGCGTATCAACATATCTAAACCCAAGGCTTAGAGGTGGTGTAGCATAGTAACTCTAGAGGAAGATATGGTCCTCAAAGCAGATAATGTGTATGGAGAATACGTAATCTCACCACAAATATCGATTAAAGCAGTAAACAATGTTTCTATCGAGCTAAAGAAGAATGAGGTTATAGGTATAGCTGGTGAATCTGGTTGCGGTAAATCTACACTTATAAAAATTCTTTACGGATTTCTTCAACCCCCGTTAACAGCTAGTGGAAAAGTATTACTGAACACTAAGGGAGGTTTCGATCTGTTAAGTGTTTCTGAAGATTATAAGAGAGAGAATATATGGTGGAAAATAATGTCTTATATTCCTCAAAACTCTATGAATGTACTGAACCCATTTATGAAGATTGGAGATCATTTTGTAGAACTTTTAAGAAAACATCTAAAAATTGAGAAAGACGAAGCATATAGAGTAGCTGAAGAATACGTAATGAGTATGGGTATGAGGAAAGATATTTTGAAAGCGTTTCCACATCAACTCTCTGGTGGTATGAGGCAGAGGGTAGTAGTTTCGTTAGCTTTACTACTGAAACCAAGTATAATTTTCGCAGATGAACCTACAACAGCTGTTGATGTAGTTCTACAGAAAGTTCTACTCCAACTTTTAACAGATAAACAGAAAGAACTTGGAGCAACACTTGTAGTAGTAACACATGATATGGGTGTACATGCTATGATTACTCAGAAAGTTGCTGTTATGTATGCAGGTAAAATTGTTGAAGAAGCACCTACAGAACCTTTATTCGAAGATCCTAAACATCCATATACACAAACTTTGATAAATTCTCTACCTAGGTTAGGTGATGATAGACCTCGAATAGGTTTATCAGGTTCTCCACCAGATCTTAGGAATCCACCACCTGGTTGCGAATTCCACCCAAGATGCCCATTCGCAATGGATATTTGTAGAAGAGAGAAACCACTAATAGCAAAAATAGATAAAGATCGTTACGTAGCATGCTGGCTATATGTAAAAGGGTGATATAGATGTCTATACCTCTACTCAAAGTTGAGAATGTAACTAAGGTATTTAGATACGGTATACTTGGGTTCAAGTTTAGAGCTGTTGATGATGTTAGTATCGTTATAGAGGATAAGCCGATGATATTCACGATAGCAGGTGAAAGTGGTTCAGGTAAAACAACTTTAGCTAAACTAATTCTAAAGATATATAGACCAGAACAAGGTAGGATACTATCCATGGGCAGAGATATCTATAGAATTGATGATAATGAATACCATAGGTATATACAGCCTATTATGCAAGATCCTTACGCATCTTTCAACCCTATGCAGAAACCTATCAGATACTTAAGAGAAACAGCAAGAAATATAGCTGGGATAAGAGATGAGAAAGAGGTAGAAGAACGCATAGCTAAAATATTATCGTATGTAGGTCTTAACTATGTAGATGTTGTGAATAAGTATCAACACGAATTTTCTGGAGGAGAACTTCAACGTCTAGCTATAGCAAGAGCTTTAATACCAAGACCAAGACTTATAATAGCTGACGAACCTGTATCAATGCTCGATGCATCGTTAAGGATAAATATCATCAACTTATTCAAGAATATCAAAGACGATCTAGGGATATCATTCATATATATTACTCATGACTTAGCAACAGCATACTACATGAGCAATAAGATAGCTATAATGTTTAGAGGAACAGTTGTAGAACTAGGTGATGCAAGAAAAGTTTTATCAAATCCGCTCCACCCATATACACAAACATTAATAGAATCACTACCAGAACCAAGTCCTAAGAAAAGAAGATACTGGATGGAGAAAAAAATAAAGTTTAGTACGTATATAGAAGAGGAAGAATTTGTAATTAAAGGATGTAAATACGTATTTAGATGCCCATACGCAATAGATAAATGTAAACATGTTTTACCACCATATATAAAAGTTGACGATACTGAGGTTAGATGCTGGCTTTACGAAAAGAAGTAGAGACCCTAAATATATAATAGAACATCTTTACTTTCATAAAGGTATAAAAAACTTACTATTGAAGTATTCTCGGGGTATACATAATGTGGCGTAAATCTGTTCCTAGATTACTAAAAACACTTCAACTACTAGCTATAGTATTACTAGCATTATCGGTGTTCATGGTTTTCCCACTAGAAGAAGTTAGAGCTCAACCACCTATACCACCAGGAGTTCCAAGAGGAGATGTATATATTGCAGAGAATCACTGGGGTCGATTCCTTGATCCATACCATTTTAACTGGCTTGTGCCAGGTGTACCAGTAGGATATGGTCACACTCATGCTTGTGCTGGATATCTATGGTTCTATAACACAACAAATGGTGAGCTTATCCCATGGGTTGCTGGTACTGTTCCTGAGTATTCTAAAGATTTTACAAAGATGAAAGTTTATATAAGGAGAGGTGTTACGTGGAGTGATGGAACACCTTATACCGCTGATCATCTAGTATTTCAGATTAACTTGATTAAGAATAACTCGAAACTTGCTTGGAATTCTGTTGTAGTTGAATGGGTTAAAGATATCCGTAAAATTGATGATTATACAGTAGAATTTGAGCTAACTAAGCCTAACCCAAGATTCCACTACTACCTCATGTCTCAACTAGGAATGCCTTTACTACCTAAACATGTATACGAAGCTGTTCTAGAGAGAGGAGAAGATATACTGAAATTCAAATTCTATCCACCTGTATGTCTAGGACCATACGTACTTAAAGATGTTGACCCAGCTGGTTACTGGTTCTTATGGGAGAGAAACGAGAATTGGTGGGCTACAAAACTCTACGGTATTAAACCTGCACCAAAATACGTACTATTCATACACTATGGACCTGATGAAAAGGAGGCTTTAGCTTGGAGAAGATTTGAAATGGATTCTGTAAGAACATGGCTACCTGAAGTATTTGAAACTGTTTATAGAGATCCGGAAGCTGTTAAATATCTAGGCGGATTCTACGGTATGAAAGCACCTTATGCATGGCCATACGATGCATGTAAGAAAGGTCCTGTATACAATGTTCTAAAGTACCCATATAACATAACTGATGTGAGATGGGCATTAACATACGCTTTAGATATCCGTGAAGCAATAGAAGCGTTTACAGGTCCTGATGGATCTAAACCTATACCATCGCCATTCCCAATAATACCTTATCCAAAGAGTGTAGAGATATATATAAAGCCTTTAGAATCTGAGCTTATTAAGTATGGATACGATCCTGAACTAGGTTGGTTTAAGCAAGATCTTGCTAAAGCTGAAGAACTTCTGAAGAAACATGGATTCTATAGAGGACCCGACGGTAAATGGTATCTACCAACAGGTCAGAAATGGGTTATAAACATAATGACTTTTGCAGAAATAGAGCTAGAATCACAGAGATTAGCATTTATTGTAGCTGAGCAGTGGAGAAGATTTGGAATTGAGGTAAATGTAGAACCTGTTGCACCAGGACCTTTCGATTCAAGATTAGTTAGAGGTGAATGGGAAGTAGTCACGTACTTCCCATCATGTAACTTCTTACCAGTTGACCTAGGAGATATCCTACCTAGATGGCATAGCAAATACTGTAATCCAGAGTTACCAGGATTAGCATGGCTTTCCTATAGTAACTGGGCTTGCTACAAATTCCCAAGAAGAGCTGAACTAGATAGAATACTAGAACAGTTAGAGATGTCATTCCCCGGAACCCCAGAACAAATAGATTTAGCTAAGAAAGCTCTACTGATATGGTTAGAGCAAATGCCATGGCCACAATTCTTCCCAGTACCATTCTACACACTAAACAACAGATACTGCTGGGATAACTTCCCAGAATATCCAAACAACTACTACAATGACCCTGTATACTGGTGGCCACACTTCCAAATAATCCTGCTACAGCTAAGACCAACAGGTAGATGTCCAACAAAAGAAGCATACACACCACCAACAAGAAGACAACTAATACCACCAGAACTACCACCTACCCCAACACCCACACCCACACCAACACCAACTCCGACACCTACCCCCACACCTACACCAACACCTACACCTAGACCTACAACAATTACAACTACTATTGTTGTTACTGAAACTATTGAGAGAACTGTTATAACAACTTTAGTAACAACAGTATCAACAACAATTAGAGAAACAGAATGGGGAATAACAACAGCATTAGCAATAATACTATTCATAATAGGGTTAGCAATAGGATGGTTTATAACAAAGAAAAAATAACTTAAAATAAAATATTTTTAACACAATTACATAAAATCTTATTTTTATTAAGATTTTTAAATTTTGCTTTAATTTAGGTTAGTAGATGGTGGTTGTTGTGAAGGTGGGTAGAGAGAAAGAGATTCTCTTAGTTGATGGTGGTTTTAAGTTTTTGTTGGGTGTGAATTATTGGCCTAGGAAGCTTAATATTAGGATGTGGAGGGACTGGGATGAGGGTGCTATTAGAGAGGATATATCTTTGATGAAGAGTCTCGGTATTAGAGCTGTGAGGTTCTTTATAAAGGACGAGGATTTTGCTGATGAGAATGTTGATATATATCCGCAAGCTCTTGAAAAGCTTAGAAAGTTCTTAGATATACTTTATGAGAATAGTGTTGCAGGGTTTGTTTCGTTAATTGTTGGTCATATGAGTGGTAAGAATTGGAGAATACCTTGGACAAAGTTTGAAGATCTATATAGATCTGAATCTATTGAGAAAACTATGAAGTTTGTTGAGAGGATTGTTAAGGAGTTTAAAGATCATCCAGCTATTGCTGGTTGGATTCTTAGTAATGAGATAAGTTTAGTTAAACGTGGTGAGAATAGAGAAGAAGCTTTAGCGTTACTAAGGGTTTTCTCTAAAACTATTAAAAGTATTGATAAAGATCATGTTGTGTCTTCTGGTGATATACCTGATAGCTATCTACAGGAAACACCTAATGTAAAAGATTATGTAGATTATGTAGGTCCTCATCTATATCTATACGATACAGATTCTATAAGACATGGCTATACCTATGGAGCTATGCTAGAGCTATTCTCAAATGATGGAGATATACCTGTGATCCTAGAAGAATTCGGGTTCAGCACATACCAGTACTCGGAAGATAACCATGCTAAATTCGTAAACGAAGTACTTTACACAGCTCTAGCTCACAATGCTTCTGGTGCATTTATATGGTGTTTCTCAGATTTTATACATGAAAGTGATCCTCCATACGAATGGAGACCGCTAGAAATAGGTTTCGGTATCGTTAGGAAGGATGGTTCTCTGAAACCCGTTGCCGAGGTTGTTAAAAGATTCGCTAAAGAGGTTGAGGAGATAGAGAAACTCGGTATCTATACAGAGTTTGGGAGGAGACCGGAGGTATCTGTTATAACACCTTTCTATGTGTTTAAAGACTACGAATTTGTACGATATAGAAATATTTTAGGGTTCTGGAGATCTATACAACCAGTAATTATAGCAAATATACTCCTATCATCAGCAGGGATAGATAATACTGTAGTTTATGAACTCGATATAGAGAAAACGTTTAACACTAAGAAACTCCTTGTATTGCCATCAACAATAGTTGCACTTTCATCAACATGGAGAAAAATGCTGAACTATGTAGAGAAAGGCGGGAATCTATATGTATCCTTTGTGAAAGGGTTAGGAGAATTCAGAGCTCTACATGAAGCAGCTACACATCTATGGATAGAGCTTATGGGGGTAGAGAATATTCTTGAAGCAGGATCCCCAGGTATTAAATACCTCGGGAAAACCGTTATCAAGTTCGAGAAAGATCTAGGGTTTATCGGGAAAGGTGAAGAGATATCCATAGATATACCTGTACCTGTCTACACATATAGAGCCAGACCTGTCGACTCCGAGGTTATAGCTGTTGATAACAATAACAATCCTGTACTCTTTAAAGCTAGAAGAGGTAGAGGTTATGTATATACAATGCTTCTACCTATAGAGCTTATACAATCACAAATCGTTGTAGAGTATATGGATTGGAGCGGTAAGATACAGAAAATCTTTAGATCTATAGCGAAAGAAGTTGGTATAGAGATAAGATATGAAACACCATCACCGGAGATAGAGATTAAACCTTTCTACGGAAAACAATCAGATATAGTTATAGCTATAAACCACGGAGAGCACAAGAAAATAACCATAACAAGCACAAAACAGTTAAAGAATATCACAAAAATAGGTGGCAATGCGATAGTAACATCGTGGACAAGCACAGCAATAGATATAGATATGCCTAAGAAATCGGCTGTAGTACTCCATGTACAGTACCAGCTTTAAACAATGTTCTCAAAACAAATATTCATAGATAGTTTTTTATCTTAGATTTTCCAAAACTTGAATGCTGTGAAATATTTGTTGTAAATCATTGTAGAGCTCTGTAGATATACGAGGTAGGAAAAATATAAGTAGTTTTGTGTAGCTATTGATATGTGTGGTGTAAAAAATTGATAGATACAGCTCTACTTTTAAATATCTTGGCGGCTATAGGCGGTATCGGAGGTTTGGGGGTAGTTATTGGTGTTGCTCATTGGCTTGGTAAGAAGTTTGCTGAAGTAGATGGTGGATTTTGTTTAATTGATGAAAAACTAGGATCATTAGATAAAAGAGTAAGCTTGTTAGAGGAGAGAGTTGGTTCGCTAGAAAATAGGGTTACTACTTTAGAAGCAGATGTTAGAAAACTAAGTGAGAAAATCGATACGATGGATAGGAAGTTCATATCATTATTTACAGATCTTGTTCATAATATTAAACATTCAACTGAGTTCTTAATCGAGGTTTTAAGTTATGAATCTATTGTTAGAAAAGAAGCTGCAGAACCTACGAAATCTGAGATAAGGAGGATATATAGTTCCTTGGAATATAGATATTCTCATAAAGTTAACCCATTTATGAAACAGGATTTAGAGAGGATGAAGTACCTTATAGAGAAAGAAGAGTTAATGTATGAAGAAGCTGAAGAACTTAGACAACTAGCAGAAAAAGCATGTAAAGAGTATTGCCATGAAATACCTGAGATATGGAAGATATACTGGTATGCTGTTGCATGGAAA
>Ga0080004_1137458_pt1 | contig 56683 bp, 57 predicted proteins | sample WasSprMetagenome_FD_69207 | JGI IMG/M metagenome (GOLD analysis project Ga0080004, IMG submission 69207) | Sulfidic aquatic microbial communities from Washburn Spring, Yellowstone National Park, USA - WS (SPADES assembly) (version 2) | ecosystem: Environmental > Aquatic > Thermal springs > Hot...
TTCATACGGATAAAATATTAGATATCCGCATTTATCCGTTTATAATCCGAATTTATCCGTGGTTTATCCCTGTTAATCCGCATTAATCCGTTCTAAATCCGCATTTATCCGTATTTATCCGTTCCAAATCTGCATTTAATCCGTTGTTCAGAAATCAAAGCCCTCTACGAAGCCACCAAATAAAATATTTCTACCCAGATTAAAACCGGATGTACTACCCGGATTTAGGACCGGATATATCCGATAACCATCCGGGTAATAATCATCGTGAAAATCCGTATTGTATCCGCGTCAATCCGTCCTGAACGAAGCTACAAAATAACACCACGGACACTCTCGGATTTTAATGCGGATCCAACGCGGATAAATAATTTTAAAAAAATCAATCTACAAGCATCGCGTCTTCCAAAATACATCAATGTACGTTAAAAATACTATATCATCCTAAACGACACTCAATTATAAAAAAAATAAGAAATCAATAAAAACCACAATTTTTTATATTAAACAACATTCTAACATTCTATAAAATGTTAGAATATCGGTTTTGCATAGAAAAAATTGTTTGAGATATGCCTTTTTTGATATTATTTAAATTTTTCAAATTTTATTTAGAACTGCAAAATATTTTATAGTTAAAAAGATAAAAAATATATTTTAAGGTCCTTTCAATAATAATTCTTAAAGTTTTTTTAAATTTTTAAAAGTGAATATATTACTTAGAACTTAACTAAAAATTTATAAATTTGACATCCGGGAAATTAGTTTAAAATTAAATAAGGTCGTAATTAAGTAATAGATTTAAGATGAATCCGGAAAGAGTAATTAAAAGATCAGGCGAGGAAGAGCCTTTTAATCCTGATAAAATTGTAGAAGCAATCAAAAAAGCTGCAGAACAGGCAGGAGAAAAGAACGCAGAAGAAATTGCTAACGAAATCTCTAAAGAGGTTCTAGATTCTCTCATAGAAAGACAAAATATCTCAACTTCTGAAATTAAAGATTTGATTATAAAAAAGCTGAATGAAAAAGGCTACGAAAATATTGTAAAAGCCTGGGAAGATTATGAAAAAAGAAAAGAAGAACTGCAAGGAGAGTAATAAATTTAAAAAAAGTATTAAAGTTATAAATTAACGTTAAATTAAACTAATAAAAACCAAGCCTTACTTTTTTAAATATCTTTTAATATTTTGTTGATGTTCTTTTAAGGTTTTTGCAAAAATTGCTTTCCCATCATCTGTAGTAATATAATAGAGATAATCTGTTTTGATTGGTTCTAAGGCTGCTTTAATAGCATTTAAACTTGGATTAGAAATAGGTGTTGGAGGATAGCCTTTGTTCAAATAAGTATTATAAGGAGAATCAATTTTTAAGTCTTTAGAAGTAACCTTCCAATCACAGGGATATTTTTGACATCTTGAATAAGCTATAGTAGCATCCACCTCTAGTTTCTTTTCAATTTTTAGTCTATTTTCTAAAATACCGGCAATTATTTTCATATCTTCATAATACTTTCCTTCTTTCTCTAAAATAGAAGCTAAAATTAATTTTTCATAAAAATTAACCCCTGGATATTTCAAAAATTCACCTAAAAATTTATTTTCAAAATTGTTTAAAAATTTTAAAATAATTTCTCTTTCAGATTCTTCTTTAAAAAATTCATATGTATCTGGCGCTAAAAAACCTTCTAAATTGGCTTCAGCTGGAAAATATTTTAAAAGTTCTGTTTCAGGAAAATCTTTTAGGCGATATTTTTTAAATTCTACATTTAAACCGTTCTTTTTTAAAATATCTTCAATTTCAACCATAGTTAAACCTTCTGGAAAAGTAATTATTATTCCTCGTCCTCCTTTAACTAAAATTTCTGCTACTTTAATAGTATTTAAATTACCATAAAAAGTATAATTACCAGCTTTAACTTTTGTATTTTGGTTTGTTAAAGCTAAATAAAACCGAAGAAAAAACGAAGACCTAACAATTCCTTCTTTTTCTAAGGTATCTGCAATTATTTTTAAATTAGTTTTAGGAGGTATATAAATAGTTTTCCCTGGTTCTGGGATAAAAATAGGATAAAATATTTGATAAACTGAAAATATTAAAATAAAAGAAATTACAATTCCTAAAAATATCCAGGGATAATAATATAAAAGTTTTTTTAAAGAAACTTCTTCAATCATTTTATTAAATATTTTACTTGATTAATTAAATTTTTCAGATTATCCGTGTCAGATGCTTCGATAAAAATACGCCAAACATCTTTTTCGGTTTTGGACTGGCGAAAGTTTACAGCTAGATAATAATTTTTATTTTTTTTATATAAATAAAAATCATCAAAAATTTTCATTTTAAAACCTTCATTAATTAATGTTTTTTGAATCTTATCAATGTTTAACTTCTTTTTGATTTCAATTCTTTCTACAGGGAATATTTCTTTCAATTTTTCAATATTTTTATTTTTCTCATGATATTTTAAAACCTTAAAAAGAGCAAAAAGAGGAGCTTCAGTTTGAAAATCTTTAAAGAAATAAAAATGATAAGAAGGTTCCATAGCGAAATCAAGTTTATATTTTTTGTAAGCATCTTTAAAATTAGAATGACCAGTTTTAATAAAATAAAACTTAATTTGAGGGAATAATTTACAAATTTTTTTGTGAATGGTTATGGGAATGCCGACTTTTTTATAATTTGAAACTTTTAATATAGAATAAAGCAAAACCTCAGGGATAATTAATTGCTTTTTGAAATAAATTTCTAACCTATCACCATCAACATCTGATTTTATGTAAAAATAATTATCAATAATTTTTTTTGATTTTAAAACTTTTATATTTTTGAATAATCGAGGGATTAATTTAAAAATAAAAAGATTAGTGCTTTGTTCAGAATTTATAATGCGAATTATGAATTTATTTTTAATTTTAATTTTCTTAAATAACTCTTTTAAATAATTTTCAAAAATTGATGAAATATAGATAGGTTTATAGGAAATTTGAATAATGGGCTTACCATTTGTAAGTTTTGAAGGAATATTTTTGTAAACCCAACTAGAGCCATCAGGTAAAATAAATTTAATTCCATTATAATTAGAAGGTAAATGGGAAGCAGTAATTATTACACCACATTTTTTATTTTTAATACTTAAATAATATAAAATAGGTGTTGGTATAACTCCTAAATAATTGATTTTAGTTTTTGGGAATTCTAGAAATTTACTAGCAAAGGAGCTAGCTAAAACTGAAGAAGAACTTCGAGTATCAATTCCTAAGTATATTTCTAAAGGCCAATTATTTTTCTTTAAATAATTAAAAAGTTTCTCAGCTAGAAAATACATTAAATTTTCATTTATCTCTTTTTTGTATAAGCCTCTAATATCGTATCCAATTTGCATTTGAAGTTATAATTATAAAATATGAAATATTTTTTAATTATACTTTTAATCTTCCTTATGTTTGCAAGTTATTATATTTATCATAAATATTTTATTCCTAAAAGTATTTTTCAAGAAATTAAATTACCTCTTCCTTTATACCAACCATGAAAATTCCTAAAAAATCAGATCTTATTAAAATAACAGATTATATTTGGGAAATACCCCAAAATTTTCGAGAAGATATGAAAGTTCCTGCTAGAGTTTTTGCTACTGAAAATATGCTTGATGAAATTTTAGAAGATAAAAGCTTGTGGCAGCTGACTAATGTGGCAACATTACCAGGAATTTACAAATATGCTTTAGCTATGCCAGATGTGCATGAAGGATACGGTTTTTGTGTTGGAGCAGTAGCTGCTTTTGATTATAACGAAGGAATTATCTCACCTGGCGGAATAGGCTTTGATATTAATTGTGGGGTAAGACTTGCAGTTACTGATTTAGATTATGAAGAAGTAAAAGACAAAATTCCAAAGCTAACTGAAGAAATATTTAAGCATGTTCCTTCTGGAGTTGGGAGAGGTGGTTTTTGGAAATTAAATAATGATGAAATGAAAAAAGTTTTAGAAAATGGGGCACAATATATTGTTGAACTTGGTTATGGAGAAAAAGAAGATTTAGAAGCAACTGAAAGTTTTGGTAAATTAGAAGGTGCAGATAGTGAAACTGTTTCTAAAACAGCAAAAGATAGAGGCAGAGATCAATTAGGAACAATTGGAGCAGGAAATCATTTTGTTGAAATTCAAAGAGTACAGGAGATATATAACGAAGAAATAGCTAAGGAATTAGGCTTAGAGAAAGGAAAAATTGTTGTTTTAATTCATTGCGGGAGCAGAGGATTAGGACATCAAGTTGCTTCAGATTATGTTAGAAAAGCTATTTCTTATTTAGATAAACAAAATATTAAATTAGTTGATAGAGAATTAGCATATTTTCCTTTTGAACATCCAGAAGGTCAAAATTATTTTTCTGCTATGAAAGCTGCAGCGAACTTTGCCTTTGCCAATCGTCAACTTATTCTGCATCAAGTTAGAAAAGCATTCAAAAAAGTTTTTAGTAAAGAAATTAAATTAAGGCAAATCTATGATGTCGCTCATAATATTGCTAAAATTGAAGAATATGAAGGTAAAAAGCTAATTGTGCATAGAAAAGGAGCGACAAGAGCTTTTTGGAAAGGACATACGGAACTTCCTCCTAGGTATCAAGAAATTGGTCAGCCAACATTAATTCCAGGCTCAATGGGAACTTCAAGTTATATCTTAATTGGCCAAGATCTTGCTAAAGAAATTTCCTTTGGTTCAGCTCCTCATGGCGCAGGAAGAGTTATGTCTAGAGCAGAAGCAAAAAGAAAAATTAAAGGAAGTGAGCTTAAAAAAGAACTTGAAAAAAGAGGAATTTCTGTGGCTGCTGGAAGTATGTCAGGTCTTGCTGAAGAAGCGCCAATTGCTTATAAAGATGTTTCTGAAGTTGTTGAAGTTGTTCATCAAATAGGTATTGCTAAAAAATTAGCAAAATTAGTTCCAGTAGGAGTAATTAAAGGTTAAAATTTTTTAAAAATCTTTCTAATAAAGCGCACAATTATGTTTGGTTTTTTATACCTTTCTCCTATTTTCTACTATTTTTCATTTTCTGTATTTTTATATTCTTATTTAATAAATTTTCTAAGATTTTTGCTTTTTCCTTAATTTCTTCTATTTTTTGTTTAAGTGTTTGGCAATACGGCATTTATATAAAATTTTACAAAATATTAGAAAATTTTTAGAAAGTAAGTAATAAAATATAATTTATTTTAATGGAAGGAATTTGGAAATTTGTGGAGGAAAATGAGGAAGAAATTTTAAAAGAATTTAAAACATCATTGAACGGTTTAACGGAGGAAGAAGCCAAAGAAAGACTAAAAATTTATGGACCTAATATAATTACTTCTTTTAAAATAGATCTTTTAGAAATCATCAAAAGAAATACTTTAAATTTTTTTAATGGCTTCCTCTTTTTAGCTGGTTTATTATCTCTTTTAATTAATGGCCCCCAGGTAGAATCTATTTTAATATTTTCCTTTCTTTTTATTTCAATTTTTATAGCTGTATTTCAAGATTATCGAACTAATAAATTAAGCGAAAAATTGCTTTCTTACTTTGAAAATTACGCCTTTGTTAAAAGAAATGGCAAATGGATAAAAATAAATGCTAAAGAACTTGTCCCAGGAGATTATGTTAAGGTAACTTCAGGTTATTTAATTCCTGCAGATTTAAGAATTTTAAAAGCTAAAAATGCTTTAGTTGATGAATCTATTATCACAGGAGAAAGTGAACCAGTATTTAAAAATACTCGGATTAATACGGATACAGAACGGATTAATACGGATTACCCGCAAATAAATGCGGATTCTAAACTGATTAATACGGACAAAGATGATCCGCACAAATCCGTTTCAAATCCGCATATATCTGTGATACCGGAAAACATAGCTCTTATGGGAACAACATTGATTAAAGGAGAAATAGAAGGAATTGTTATAGCTACTGGTAAAGATTCTTATTTTGGGAAAATAGCAAAAACTACTTTAGAAATAGAAAAGGAAACCGCTTATCAAAAAATGATGACTAATTTTGCTAAGAATATAGGAATTGTTGGTATTTTAACTGCTTTTTTTGTTATTTTAATTAATCTTTTCAAGCCTAGTTATGTAAATTTTAAGGAGTTAGTTATTTTTGCTATTGTTTTATCAGTTGCTATCGTTCCAGAATTCTTGCCTGCTATGACTATTTTAGTTTTAAGTATTGCTGGATATAAATTAGCAAGAAGGGGATTAGTTATAAAAAGACTTTCTTCTATCGAAGATTTAGGAGCTGTAGAAATTTTATGTACTGATAAAACTGGGACAATTACTACTAATGAATTAAAACTTCAAAGAATAATTGCTGAAGACACTAATGAATTTATTAAGTATTTTTTAATTGATTACTATTTGACAGAAGAACTAACGCCTTATGAAAAAGCAATCTTAGAAACGCTGATTGACGCGGACTTTACACAGACTAAAGCAAATAAAACACGAATTAATCACGAATTAAACGAATTAAAGACAAATAAATTCGAGAAAAATTCGTGTAATGATATTCCTGATAAATTCGTGGATAAAAATATAGAGAATCTGCGTGAATCCGTGCGTGAAAACTTTGAACTTATCGAAGATTTAGGGTTTGATCCTAATATACGAATAAGAAGAGTAATTGTGAGAGAAAATGGCGAGGAATTAGAAATTGTTAAAGGAGCACCAGAAAATGTATTAAATTATATTTATATGAATAGTACACGAATTAAACACGAATTAAACGAATTAAAGACTAATAATATTCGTGACAAATTCGATCCAATTCGTGATGTATTCGTGAATAAAGATTATAATTATTGGTTAAACATTTTTGAAAATGAAGATAAAAATGGATATCGAACTTTAGCTTTAGCTATAAAAAAGGGAAATATGGCTAAATTTTTAGGTATAGCTTCTTTTTTAGATCCATTAAAAGATACAGCCATACCTGCAATTAATTTAGCTCGTAATTTAAATTTGGAAATAAAAATTTTAACTGGAGATTCTTTGAATGTTGCTAAAAAAGTTGCTTTGGAACTTGGTTTAATTGAAGAAAATGACAAAGTAGTTTTAGGAGAAGAAATAAGAAATTTACCAGAAGAAGAAGCTAAAAAAATTATTAAAGAAGCAAAAGTTTTTGCTCGAGTCTTACCAGAAGATAAGCTTAAAATATTAGAAATTTTGCAAAAAGAAAAATTTGTTGCTTTTTTAGGTGAAGGAATTAATGATGCTCCTGGGCTCAAAATTGCTAATGTAGCTATAGCTGTAGATAGTGCTGTTGATGTTGTAAAACAAGAAGCTGATATTATTTTAAAAGAAAAAAATTTAAAAACTATTGTTGATGGAATTTATGAAGGAAGAAAAACCTTAGAAAATATTGGAAAATATATTAAACACACAATGAGCGATAATTTTGGGAATTTAACTTCAGTAGCTATTTTGACTTCTATTTTACCTTTTGTACCATTAACTCCTTTACAAGTTTTATTAACAAACTTTTTAACAGATCTACCTTTAATCGCTTTTGCCAATGATAATGTTAAAATCAAAGAAATTAAAAGGCCAATTAAATTATCAAGTTTTTATCTAATTTTGCTTCTTTTAATTTTAGGTTTTGTTGCAGGATTAATAAATATTATTGGTTATTTAATCGTAAAAAATGAACCTATAGAGATAATTAGGACATTTATTTTCTTTTTAACAACAATGACCGGAATAATAGTTTGTTTTTTAATAAGAACAAAAGATTGGTTTATTCTTTCTAAACCATCAAAATCATTTTTTGTTATCTCAGTTATAAGTATTATCTTAACTTTTATCCTTACATTTATTTCTCCTTTTAAAGAAATTTTTGCTTTTGCTTCTTTGAGCCAAAAACTTTTAATTGTTTCATTAGGATTATTGATTATCTTTACAATATTTACAGAATTATCAAAAAAGCTTTTTTATAAAAAGTATCCTGATGCAATTTAATTTCCAGATTTTTATTTTATAATTTTTAAAAGACGCCAGGGTAGCTCAGTGGCAGAGCACCGCTCTGGTAATGCGGGGGTCGCGGGTTCGAATCCCGTCCCTGGCTCAAAAATGAATAAAAAAGTAAAGCTTGCATTTTTAAAATAGGTTATAATTTTTAATAAGGTGCAATATTTAGAGAAAATATGAAAACAAGTATTTATCAAACATTAGATGACCTATTAAGTGATTTGACAGAAAGAGAAAATGATATTATTAAAAGAAGATTTGGAATTGGTTATGAACCACATTCTTTAGAAAAAATAGGCAATCATTATGGAATAACAAGAGAAAGAGTTAGACAAATAGAGGAAAGAATTTTGGAAAGATTAACAGAAAAAATAGAAAGAAATAAATTTTTGCAATCAGAATTTTTAGAAATTTTAAATGAAATTTTGGGGAAGTTAAAACTTAAAAGAGAAAAATATACATTTGAAAAATTCCAAAGTAATTTCGGCTTAGATACAACGGAATTAAGAATTATTAGATTTTTTTATATATTACACCCACAAATTCATTATCATAAAGAAACAAAAGAATTCCATCCGTTTTTAAGTACTTATCAAGAAATTTTTGAAAAAGGGAAAACAATCATTAATCATTTTAAAAAATTATTAGTTAAAAAATGGAGAAAAACCTGGAGCGAACAAGAAATTTTAGATCTTCTTTCTCATGAAATTAAAAATCATTTTGGTATCGAACCAGATGTAGATGATATTTACGATCTTTTAAAGATTTATAAATTTATAAGAAAAAATCCTTCAGGAGAGATAGGACATATTTTAAATAATAAAGTAGCTCCTACTTCTTTAAAAGATAAAATTAAAATAATTTTCGAATTAGAAAAAAGGCCACTTCATTTTACAGAAATTTATCAAAAATTAAAAGAACTTAGTCAAATAGAAGATGAACTAATAGATTCAAAATGGAAAAGAGACTATACACCTCAATCTGTACACAATATTTTAGTAGCAAGTCCAGATTTTGTCTTATATGGTCGAGGAAAATATGTTCCTCGATATTGGGGTTATGAACCAGGTACTGCTTTAGATTTCATTAAGAAAATAGTTAAAAAGCATAAAGAAATTGATATGGATAAGCTATATGAAATCGTAAAAAAATATAAAGATATATCAAGGAATACTTTTTCAATCTATATTTATAAATATTTTAAAGTAAAAAATAAAAAAGTAAGGCTTTAAAAAATGATCTCTCTATTGAAATTTATTCTTGGTTATTTGTTTAGTGTATGGTGGTTAATTTTGCCATTGCTTGTTTGGTTTATTGTTAAAGAAAAACACTTAGTTACAGTAAGATATGCCTATAAGGGAAAACTAAGATGGATATTTCTTGAAATTAAAGTTCCACCTTATGTTAAAAAATCTCCTAAAGCGATGGAAGAAATTTTTTATGCTTTGCATGGAATTTTTAGAAGAGGTGATCCATGGGCTAGATTTATGATGGGCTTTACTCCTCCTTTTTATGTTTTTGAGATGGTTGGCCATAATGGTAAATTAAGATTTATTATAAGATGTTTAGAACAATATAAAGATTTTGTAGCAAGTAGAATTTATTCTCAATATCCAGAAGCTTTAATTGAAGAAGTAGAAGATCCGTTAAAAGATTTGCCTTGGAAAATTCCTAATCCAACTTTTGATGTGATAGGCTGTGAATTTGTTTTTACAAAATTAGAAGATGATAAAAAAACACCAAAAGACTATTATCCTATAAAAACTTACGAAGTCTGGGAAAAATTACCAGAAGAACAAAGAATAGATCCTATAAGTATATTATCAGAAGGAGCAACATATTTGAGTAACAAAGAATGGTTAATAATTCAAATTATGGCTATGCCTGTTCCTGGGAATGATAAAGAATTTGGAAGAGAATGGGTTACAAGAGGTAAAAAAGAAGTTAATAAATTGATGGGGAGAAAAGAAAAGAAAGAACCTTCTCCATTTGATTATATTATTGAGTTTGTTAAAAATCTATTTTTAGCTGCAGCTGGTCAACAAATTGAATGGAAAGTAGGAAAAGAGGAAGAGAAAAAAGAAGCAGAGAAAGATTTAATGAAACTAACTCCAGGAGAAAGAGAAATTATTGAAGGAATAGAGAGAAAAATTTCAAAACCAGGATATTGGTGTGTGGTTAGATTCTGTTATGTAGCTTCTAAAGATGTGTTCTCTGCAAATAGAGATAAAAATGTGGGTTTGGTAATGGGAACATTTAGGGTTTTTGAAAGACAAGATATGAATGGATTGGTTAGAGATACAAAGACTATTCCATCTATTGATAGACCTTTAACTTACTTTAAATCACTTTATGATGAAAAAATATTTTATAGAAAAAGATTAATTTGGGCATATACTAAAGGAAGATGGAATACTGATTATGACGAAAACTGTTTAGTTTTAAACACAGAAGAACTAGCTTCTTTATTCCATGTACCTATTGAAGTCGTACCTCCATATGGGTTAGAAATTACTCCTACAAGATATATTCCGCCTTCTCCTGAAGTACCAGAAATTTAAAAGGCAGGCAATAAGCCTGCCTTTTTATCATCATTTTGATTTTTATGAGATTTTACTACGAATATACTCTACTGCATCTTTAACTGTTTTTAATTTCTGAATATCATCGTCTGATATAGTAATATTAAATTCATCTTCAATAGCCATAAGAATTTCTACAATATCTAATGAATCTAAATTAAGGTCTAACTCAAAATCTGAATCTAATGTAATTTCTTCTTTCTTAACCTTAGTCTTTGTGGATATAATAGTTGCTAATTTTTCAAATACAACATCCTCCTGCACGACTTTTCACCTCCTTATAGGATTCCATAATTTATTATAAATAACTTCTAGATATCTTTCAAACTACCCTTAGGCTCGCCTACTAATCTTTCAAATTGTTTTTTTTCTAATGTTTCTTTTTTTATTAATGCTTTAGCAACTTTATCTAATTTATCTCTTTTTATTTCTAAAACTTTCTTAGCTCTTTCTAATGCCTCCTGTAATATTCTTTGCACTTCTTTATCTATCTCTTCTGCAGTTTTTTCAGAATAATCTTTTTCAATTAAAAATTCTTTATACCCATAAATAACTTCTTGTTTTCTACCTAAACTAATAGGTCCAAATTTTTCTGACATTCCATAAGTAGTAACTAATTCTCTTGCCATATCTGTAGCTACACGAAGATCAGAACTTGCACCTGTACTTATATCATCAAATACAATTAGCTCAGAAGCATAACCACCTAAAGCAGCAGCAATTTCATCTAAAAATTCTTTTTTAAACAAAAAAGATCTTTCTTCTATAGGGGTTTTCAAAGTGTAACCTCCAGCTCTAGCTCTTGCTATTATAGATATTTTTTGAACTGGAGAAGCATAAGGAAGATAATGAGCCACAATAGCATGTCCAGCTTCATGATATGCAGCCACCATTTTTTCTTTTTTAGAGTAAACTTTAGATTTTCTTTCTGGTCCCAACATTACTTTTTCTATAGCTTCTATTAAATCTTCTTGTTCAATTTGAGTTTTATTTTTTCTTGCAGCAATAATAGCTGCCTCGTTGCATAGATTAGCAATATCTGCTCCAGAAAATCCTGGAGTTCTTTCAGCTATCTCTTTTAAATTTACTTCACCTACTTTTTTATTTCTTAAATGTATTTTCAAAATCTCTTCTCTTTCAGTAACCGTTGGTAAATCTAAGTAAATTTTTCTATCAAATCTACCAGGCCTTAACAAAGCTGGATCTAGAACATCAGGTCTATTGGTAGCAGCTATAACAACTAATGGAATTTCTTTTTCAAAACCATCCATTTCTGCTAATAGCTGATTTAAAGTTTGTTCTCTTTCTTCATGAGCTCCAGTAAGACCAATACCTCTTATTCTTCCTATTGAATCTATTTCATCAATAAACAAAATAGAAGGTGCAAATTTTTTGGCGACAGCAAAAGCATCTCTTATTCTACTTGCTCCTACACCAACAAAAAGTTCAATAAATTCTGACCCAGAAATATAGAAAAATGGAACACCAGCAGTATAAGCTGTTGCTTTTGCCAACAATGTTTTTCCTGTTCCAGGCGGCCCTACTAACAAAACTCCTTTAGGAACTCTAGCTCCTAAAGATAAAAACTTTTGTGGATTTTTTAAAAACTCTATTACTTCTTTTAATTCTTCTTTTGCCTCTTTCAAGCCTGCAATATCATCAAATGTAATCTTTTCTTTCCGTGGATCATACATTTTAATGCTTGATTTAGAAAAAGAAAATATCTGTCCTGCTCCTTTCTGTGCTTGTGAGAACATATACCAAAATATTGCAATAATAACAATTACTGGTAAAATATTTATAATTAGAGCTAAAATAATTTCTTGGGTAGTTTTATTTTGTGAAGCTATTTCAATCTTTTGTAATTTCTCTTGAGGTATATTTAAATCTTTAGCAATTTGCCAAAAAGTAACTCCAGACTCTTTGTTTGTTTTAATAATATCACCCGTTATAGTTTCTGCGATTATAAAATTATCATATACCAAAATTCTTTTTAATTGGTCCTTCTCGATTAGATTTTTAAATTCATATAAAGAAACAACCTTCAAATTTTTATAGCTTACATAAGATGAAATTAAAATGATAAACAAAATTATGCCTGTTAAAATAAAGATAAGATTTAATAGTTGGTTGCTTGATTTCATTTTTTAATAGTTAATATAAGTTTCTTGTTATCAGGATCTAATTGGTCAATTACAAATGTATATTCTTTATCTTTTTCTAAATTTTCAAAATCTTCTAAAACAACACCTTTTACTCCTTCAATATCTACAACAGCAAAAAATTCGGAAATTTCAGAAACTCTTCCTTTAACCATATCTCCAACCTTATATTTTTTAGATAAACTAACCCAAGGATCTTCTGTTAAGTCTTTTAGGGAAAGGTTAACTCTATCTGCCTCAATTTTTATTATCTTAGCGATTATTTTATCTCCTTTCTTAAAAACTTCTTCCAAGTTTTTATACTTTTCTGGTATTTCATTAATATGAATTAATCCATCAATATGAGGATTATTATGAAATCTTACAAAAATACCAAATTTACTTGTGCCTAAAACCTCAACTTCTTTTAGTTCACCAACCTTATATTGGCTTAAAACTTTTTGGTACTCTTCAAGATAAGCTGCTTTCTCAGATAAAATTAATTTTTGAGTAGCTGGATCAACATTAATTATTCTTAATTTTAATTTTTTACCAAGAAATTGTTGAAGATGTTCAGCAATTTTCTTTTTATCAAATTCTCCAATTCTAGGATAATGCTCAGGTGTCAATTGTGATAACGGCACAAAACCTCTTAATCCATTAAAATCAACAATAAGCCCTCCTTTATTAATTTCTATAACCTCCAATTCTAAAATTTTTCTTTCACTCATAGCTTCTTTAGCTTTTAGCCATGTACTTATATACTCTATATCCTGCAATTCTAATTCAAAATTACCATATCCATCATCAAAACCTATAATTTTAACTACAACTTCATCACCTTCTTTAATTTTGCTAATTAAGTTCTTCGCTTTCATATATTCAATTCCATAAACTCTACCTACGCCTAAATAAGGTAATTCTACATATATTTCCCTAGCTCTTTTTTTGATTACAAAACCATTCATAATATCTCCAATATTTACATTTCTGATCTTTCCTTTGATTGGTATTCTCTTATCTATTTGTGTGGTCATTAAGAATATTATATAATTTTTTAAAATGGAAATCAAAAAAACTGACGAAGGGATAGAAATAAAATTAACTAATTTGAAAATTGCTTTTGAAGATTTAAAATCAAAAACAGCAGATATTAAAATTTTATCAAAAATTACACCAAATATCAATGAAGCTAATATTATTAATCTACCTGGTGAATATGAAATAAAAGGAATATTTTTTAGGGGGTATCAGAATCAGGAAAATATAATATTTGTTTTCGGCAATAGAGAGACAAAGGTTTTATATGCTACAACTGAGCCTACAGATAATATTCAAAAAAATATCAAGGAGGAATTTGATGAAACAATAGATATAGGAATTTTTAAAAATATAAAGAATTGGCAAAAATTGAAAAATGATTTAAAATTAAAAGTGGCAATTTTAATAGGTAAGGTCGAAAATTTTAAAGGAGAAAAAGTTAAAGATTTAAAGTTAAATATTAAAAAATTAGAAGAAAAGGATTATCTTTTAATATAAAATGGATCAAGATCAATTTGAAGAAATAAAGAAAAAATGGAGAGCCTATAAATATGCTATAGGAGTTTTTGTGATAATAATGTTTTTATGGTGGTTTCAAGGAGGTCATATTATACCTGTTTTAGGATTAAAACCTTCTCCAGCTGAACTAATTGTGGTTTCAACTGCTAATGCTTTTAAAACAGGATTAGCTACTATTTTCAATGCAATTCTAAATCTCTTTAGATAATCTTAAATATGAAAGAAAAAATTAAAATAAGTGAAATCACTAGCGAGCTTAGATCTTCTTATTTAGATTATGCTTTGAGTGTTATTATTTCTAGAGCCTTACCTGATGTTAGAGATGGATTAAAACCAGTACAGAGAAGAATTTTATATGTAATGAAAGAATTAGGATTATGGCCCAATGAGAAATTTACTAAATGTGCAAATATTGTTGGAAATACTATAGCACGATATCATCCTCATGGTGATCAAGCAGTTTATGAAGCCTTAGTAAGGTTAGCTCAAGATTTTTCAATGAGATATCCATTAGTAATCGGCCAAGGAAACTTTGGCTCGATTGATGGTGATCCACCTGCAGCTTATAGATATACTGAAGCTAAATTATCTCCAGCTGCTGTTGAAATGTTAGCTGACATTGAAAAAGAGTGTGTTGATTTTAGACCTAACTATGATAACACCAGAAAAGAGCCGGTAGTTTTACCAGCTAAAATCCCTCAGTTAGTTTTAAATGGAAGTTTAGGTATTGCTGTAGGTATGGCTACTAATATTCCTCCACATAATTTAGTTGAAGTTTGCGAAGCAGTTAAAAAGTTAATAGAGAATCCAGATTTGAGCATTAAAGATTTATTAGAAATTATCAAAGGTCCTGATTTTCCTACAGGAGGCGTAGTTTTTGGTAAAAAATCTTTATTGGAAGCTTATAAAACTGGCAGGGGAGGAATTGTTATAAGAGGTAAAGTAAAAATAGAAGAAACAAAAAGAGGTGCTAAAAGAATAGTTATTACTGAAATTCCTTGGCAAGTTAATAAAGCTGAACTTGTCCAACAAATAGCTAATTTAAGTTTAAACAAAGTAATTCCTGAAATAAAAGAAATTAGAGACGAATCTAATAAGGAAGGAATTAGGGTAGTAATTGAAGTTTCTGAAAGAGATGAAAATGTTATTAAAAATATCATTGAAAAAATTTATAGATTAACAGATCTTCAAAAAAATTATCACTTTAACTTTATTGCTTTAGAAGAAGGTATTCAACCTAAACTTTTTAATCTAAAAGAACTAATTTTAAGTTGGATAAATCATCGAAGAGAAGTTATTCGAAGAAGAACCAAGTATGATTTAGAAAAAACTAAAGAACGAATAGAAATTTTAGAAGGCCTTAAAAAAGCTTTGCAAGATATAGATGCAGTTATTAGAATTATTCGAAGATCACCAGACAGAGAAACAGCTAAGAAAAATTTAATGACTCGATTAAAAATAAACGAAAGACAAGCAGATGCTATTTTAGAAATGCCATTAAGAACTTTGACTTCATTAGAAACTAAAAGAATTATTGATGAACTTAATGAAAAATTAAAGCTTAAAAAAGAATTAGAAACTATTTTGAAATATCCTAAGAAAATTGATGAGATTATTATTAAGGAAACAGAAGAAATAAGCAAAAAATATGGTGATACAAGAAAAACAGAAATTCGAGAAGAAGAAATTCTCCCTGCTAAATTTGAAGAAGAAATTAAAGAAGAAGATGTACTTTTGTTTATCAACCAAAAGAAATTTGTAAAAACTTATAAACTTGATACACCTTTAGAGAAAATTTTAAAAGATAAAGAAAACTTTGGTAAAGTTATTTTAACAAAAACTACAGAAAAGTTATTGGCTTATACTAGAAAGGGGAAAATTTATTCATTAAATGTTAGCGACTTTTATAATTCTCCAAAATATTTAGAAACTAATTTAATCATCGAAAAAGGAGACGAAATACTAGATGTAATTAGGCCAGTAGGTGCTAAAAACTTAATTATATTTACTAAAAATGGTTTAGCTAAAAAAATTAAAGTTGAAGATGCTTTATCTGTTAAAAGAACAGGTGTTCAAGTAATAAAACTTAAAAACGATGATGAGGTTGTAAAAGTACTTTTAGATGGTAATTATAATCTTTTCTTGCTTAGCTTAAATGGATTTGGTTTAGGTATTAAAAATGATTTACCAGTTCAAACAAGAGCAGGATCAGGCGTAAAAGTTATTAAACTACAAAACGATTCCTTATTTACGGCCTCTTCTTTAAATAAAAATTATGTTCTTACCATCTTTTTAAATGGTTATGCAAAGAAAATTTCTGTTAAAGAAATTAATATTCAAAAAAGAGGAGGGAAGGGAATTAAAATTTTCGAATTTAAAGAAAAATTTGGAGAATTAATTTTTGCTGATTGTGTTAATGATGATGATACTTTAGTAATTATTAATGATAAATTGGAATTTATTAAAATTAAAAATATTCCTGTAGTTAAAAGAATAAATCAACCAGTAAAAATAACTGATAAAATTATTAAAGCAGAAATTTTATAAAAAATGAACAAACAAGCTTTTAGTTTAATAGAAATTATAATAACTTTAGCTGTAATTTCTATATTAATCGGAGTTATCGCTGCTACCATTAAAATCCCTGAAGTCTATAAAACCTTAAGAGATTTTCAAAGAGTTCAGAATTTATCTAATTTAAATAAAGCATTTAGAATTAGTTTCAATTTCTGCAGAACAGTCTGGCATTAGTTTAATTAATAAATACAATAATTTAAAGCCTAATACTATTTATTTATCTTTGCCTATGAATTCAGCAACAACTAATTGTAAAGTAGATTACCCACAATTACCGGATGTTCCTGGTTATAGTTATTATTGTGCTCCTTCTTCGACATATATGAATACTAATGGCTCAGGATGGATACCAATTAATTTTTCTGATTTTTCTTCTGCTGGTGTTGGTATAGAAAAACTTCCTGTAGATCCTATAAATAATTCAATTTATTATTATTCTTTTACGATTGATAATAAAAACAATTTCGAACTAACTGCTGTTTTAGAAAGCTATAAAAACATAGGCCCTGGTACTATTTCTGAAAAAGACGGAGGTGATAATGCTTATGTTTTTGAAAAAGGTAATAACTTAACATTGACTCCACAATCTTTTCAAGAAGCCAGATTAGAGCAACCCGTAACATGTGTATGGAAGTCTTATTATACAGGAGATAATGAAGATGGTAAAGGGATATTTGAATTAAGTGATGGATATTTAATTTTTGGACATAATTGGGCTACGGTTCTTCCTAAAGATATTATCATTACTAAACTCAATAAAAATGGAGAAAAAGTTTGGATTAAAAGAATAAATGGTGGTGGAGATGAAATAATATACTCAGTAAAACAATTAACTGATGGGAATTTTTTAATAGTTGGTTCTACAAATATTAGTGGTAATAGAGATGTTTTGGTAATTAAACTTGACGCAAATAGTAATATTATATGGCAAAAAATTTTAGGGGGGAGCGACACTGACGAAGGTTTAGATTTTGTAGAAGATAATAATAGAAATATTATCATTGTCGGCTATACAAGATCAGGAGGGTCTGGCGGAATGGATGGATTGATAATGAAATTAGATAGTAATGGAAATTTAATAACAGCTCATGCAATTGGTTCTACTAACGATGAAAAATTTGTTTCTATTGACAGAAAAGGTAGTGAATTAGTTGTAGCTGGAGAAACAACTTCTTGGGGAGCTAGTTGGCAGGATATATTTGTAGTGAAACTAACTGATGATTTAGCTATTCAATGGGCTAATAGATATTATGCTAGTTCATGGTGGGATTATTCTTTTGTTGTAAGATTTGATAATGAAGGAAATATTCTAATCGGCGGAAGAAGCGGTAGAAATTATGAAGAAATTATTCTTAAGCTTGATCCTTTAGGTAATGTTATATACGGCGAACGAATTTTTCTAGGAATTGACAATAACGTAGCTATTTTTACTATGTATGTTTTGCCAGACAATTCATTTGTTGTAGGAGGAAATATTTATGGCGGTCAAGGTTGGATTGGTAGAATTGCATCCGATGGCTCTCTTTTAATTTTAAAGAAATTGGCAGCTTTATATGATTATTCTGCTATTCATGACATCAAAAGATCATCGTCAGAACCAAGTTATTTAATTACTGGTATAGGTAGAGGAGATTGCACAGGTGCTTATGGTAATTTATGGTTTATTAAAACAGATAAAAATTTCAACATTAAACCATACGACACTGCTTGCGTAACGACAACGCCATTTAGCTTAACTGGTAGAGCTACTACGACTGTTTTTGTTAATACAACAACTCCTAACCAAATTATCATCTCAGATATTATAAATTCTACCCCTACCAATTTTACTATCAGCTCTTTTGATTATATAGAAGCTACCTTAGGCAATACTTGTAAATAAATTATTTTAGTTTATAATTTTTAAGAAATGGCTACGAAAACAAGAAATTTAATTAGGTTAAAATGCACTGTTTGCAATAGGGCTAATTATTATATTTGGAAGAAAAAAGGTAGCGAGAAAAAGTTAGAATTGAATAAATTCTGTAAATGGTGTGCTAAACATACAAAACATAAAGAAAGTAGAAGATAAAAGTAAAAGGACTGGAGAAGATCCAGCCCCTTAATCTGTTGTGAAGAAGGCAGCTATTTTCCATTCTTTACTTTTTATCTTCTTTTCAATTTCTTCCCATAATATACCTCCATTTTTATTATTTTTTAAATCTTCAATATTTGCATATTTATCATCTAATTTTTGAATTTTATATACTTTATAATTTTCAGCTACTACCCATATAATCGCCTTTCCTTTTTTACAAAAATCCAACAAATAGTACATTTCCATAATTTCACCTCCTTTTAGATTACCATTTTTATTTTAATTAATTTTATTAAAAAATCAAGCCGGGCAAAAACCCGGCTTTTTAATCTTTTTAGCTTATCTCAGCTTTTTTATACTCAATTATTATCTTATCTTCTAATTCAACTAATCTAACATAAACTCCAGCATTTACTATATCATCTTCTAATCTAATCAAATCTTCTAATGTTGAATACGTCTTTCCCATAAATTCTATAATCTTTCCATTTAAAATTCCTCTTATACATCTTACCACAAAATCATTGCTGGCCCATTCTAAAAATTCTTCATCATTTTCTATCTCATCATATAATATTTCCCAATCGATATCGTTTTTTATTAATGCTATTAATATCTGGTATGGTGTAATTCCTATTTCTTCTAATGTTTCTTTTATTATATTAATCTCGCCTATTAATTTATTATTTCTATACAACAAAATTTTCGGCACAGCAACCACCTCCTTGATAGATTTACTTAAAATAAAACAGGAATATTAGAAAGAAAACAAATAATATAAAGATGCAGAATATTATAAAATTCGCTATATAGTTCATTATTCTACGATAACTGCTAAACACAACTTCATCTATCTTTTTACTTACATTTTCTAAATCTTTGCTTTTCGGAAATTCTAAGACAAACAATTCTTCTTTTATCCTATTTCTTAACCCCAATATAATTAAAGAGATTCTAACTTCTAACCAAAATATTCCTATAATGAATCCTATAACTAAACCAAATACACCAACCACAATTACTACTAGATTCATATTTTCCACCTCCTTGAAGGCCTACTAACTTAATTATAAAATTTTTAAAAAATTTAAAAAACCCATAAGACCTATCAAAATATAAATACTTGCGAGGTTATATGATTGAAATTGTTAAAGAAACAGAAGAATATATAGAAATAAAATTCTTATCCGAATTAAGATATAGATGGAGAGGAAGAAAATATTGGGGGTTTATAGAGACAAAACCTTATTACAAATTATGAATAAGTGGTGATAATATAGGATTAAAAGGGCAATACTTTGTAGAACCATTAAATGAAATCTTAAAAGGATTAGAATTTACAATAATAGTAATAAAGACTAATGTATGGGGATTACCAATAAAAGAAAAAGAATATAAATACGAAGAACTATTAGAAAAAATAAAAAGAAGGGAAGGAGTGTAAAAACATCAATCAAAAAATCAAGGCCCCATTAATAAGGGGCCTATTATTGTATAATTTATTCCTCTGTATTTAACAATTCTCTAATAAAAATCTTAATAATTTCTCCTGCTAAATATTTAAATTTCATAAGTTCCTCTAATTTAGCTTGTATTTCTTCATCCTCTTTTATTTTCAGATTTGCCTCTATATAATCCACAAATAATTTTTCGATAGAATATAGAATCAAGTATACCAGGATTAAATAAATATCTAAATAAATCTCTTTCGCTGTAATTGGATTGTCGCTTTTCTTTAGATTTTTCATCAGTTCCTTCAAAATTTTTTCATAGTATTTACCACTAATCTTATCTATTTCATAAGCAACAATTATTGTTCTAGGTACTAAAACTCTTTCTAACATACTATATGGCTCCGGATATCCATACAAACAACCTTTTATGAACAAAGTTATTGTAAATAATTCATCTAAAGTTTCAGTATATTTATAATCAGGATATTTTTCTTTCATCAATTCATAAACCCTTCTATATGAAGATATAATTTCTAAAGTCATACTAACTACTACATTCTTTTTATTTATACGATCTGTTATATTCTGCGAGCTTTTAAGAAATTCTTTAACTCCCATCGTATCTCACCCCTCCTTTTAGAGATGCTAATTTAATTTTACTATTAAATTAAAAAATTAAAATTAAAACAAAGTCAATTTTTTGGTTAATTTATGTGTTACCTGTTTATAAAAATCATTCTAAAAAGTAAAAAGGAGGCAAATTGCCTCCTTTATATCTTTTTTTATATTACAGCCTCCCCTTCAGTATATTATACCATACATATATATAGCTTGTCAAGAAGAGCAAAAATTTGTATTTTTAAATATTTTTTGTATAATTAAATTGATGGAAGGTCCAGAAAGATTCCCTCAGCAACAAAGAAAAGAACAACAAAAACCTCCTGAATATCGAAAAGATTCACCGGAGTTAATTGCGCAGGAATGGGAAAGCTTAAAATTAGAAGAGGTTAGAGATGTATTAATAAAGGAACAACTAGATTGGGCTTTTAAATGGGCAGAAGAACAACTTAAAAAAGATCCTAATTACTCCTCTTTATCCGAAGAAGAGAAAAAGAAAAGTAAAAAAGAAAAAATTGAAGAACTTGTAAGAGAATTACGGAGTATATCAGATAAAAATACGCTCATTCAAAAATTAGAAGAATTAGGATTAGATACTAAAGAAATAATTAATTTGTTTGGATTAGTTTATATACCAGATGATTATACTGTAATTGCTGTTACTGATATTCATGGAGATATTAATGCTTTAGAAGCAGCAATTAGAGAATTTGAGACAATAAAAGATCAAGGAAAAAAAGTTGCTTTTGTATGTATGGGTGATTTTGTAGATAGAGGAGAGTATAATTTTGAAGTGGTAAAAAGATTATTTGAATTAAAAAGGAAATATCAGGATGAAGTAATAATTTTGAAAGGAGATCATGAGGATGATGTATTTGAGCCGAGAAAAATACAAATAGAAGGTAAAGATGAAGAAGTTGTTCTTGAACCTCATATAATACCTGCAGAATTTGCTTTGCAAATATTAGGAGTTCCGAGAGAATTTATAGGAGAGAAACTTCAAAATATGGAATACAATATATTTAGTTCCTGGATAGAACATAAATATGGCGAACTTTCTATTTCAGCTATTTCTCAACACTTAGAATATTTGAGAAAAGCAAGAGAATTATATATAGATACTTTTTCAAAACTTCCTCATGCAGTTATATATAGGGATGTGTTAATTACTCATGCTGGATTACCGGTGGATGTTAAGATAGAAGGGAATCAAATTAATTTTGAGAAAGGTGGCATTTTAGGAAGATTGATAGATCCATCCGAGGGAGATTTAAGGCAAATTTATTGGTCAGATATAGATTTATCTAGAGATGTAAATAGAGGAAGAGTAAAAGGAAGCGTAGATTTATCACCCAACAGATATTCAGAAATAGTTCAAAATTTAGGTTTTCAATATTTCATTCGGGGGCATCAATATTCATATGGAGAAGAAAAACTTTTATTTGAGAATTCTCCTTTAGCATACCGTCTTGAAGAAGGTATATTAACCTTTCACTCTAATCAAGGTTATTATGCTGAAAGTAGAGGGGTATACAATGAAGGCTGTTATTTAGTCTTAAACCCTGATGGTAGTATTGTAGCAAAAGGAGTAAAAGAAGGGCAAGAAAGAACTATAGTTCCACCTAAAGAAGTTTCTGTTCAAGAAACTTCTGAAGAACAACCTTCACAGGCCAAATTAACTTTCGAAGAAAAAATGGAAGGAGAGGGATTAACAAGAAGCATAGAAGAAACACCTTCTACAGGGGGCGGAAATCAAGAAACTATTCCATCACAAAGATCTGAGGAACAACAGGGACCAGAAATACAGCTTAAGCCAGAAAGTTTAGAAAATAAAATACGAAAACATTTAGAAGGATTACTACAAGGATACAAAGAATATATTGAATTATTAGGATATGATCTATCTGGTTTTAGTAAAAGATTTATTGAAAACCTCTTACAACAAAATCTCCAAGAATTACAGCAAGAAGTAGAAATACGAACTCGATTTTATATGGATCAACATCCAGAAGCAGTGAAGGAAGCAATAGAAACAGCTTTTGTAAATGAAGTTTTTAGCGAATATCGGGATTCTATTGAAACAATTCTTAGAAGATATTTAGGTGTACTATTTTTAAACAGTGAGGCATTATTTAATAATAAAAATACTAGAGAGAAAGTAATCGAATTTTTAAGAAGAAAATGCTCTATAAATGATATAAGAATGTTCTTAAATAATGTAGGTATAATTGTAGATCATATACCAGTAGAGGTAGAAGGAAGAAAAATAACCTTTCGACTTGAGGGGCAAAAAGTTCAAATTAATAGAGTTTGGACACCAACTCTTTTGATGATACTTCATGAGCAAACCAAAGACAAAAAAGAAGTAGAAAAGTTTTTGAGAGAATTAATAGAAAAAATTAGACAAAATATCGATGTATTAAAAGAAAATTATAAGATAAAGTATATAGAAGAAATTAAAAATGATCCCGAGAAATTAGAAGAAATAAAAGCTAATTTAAGACAACAGTTAGGGAGAGAGCCCACAGAAGAGGAGCTAAATAGAGCAATAGAACAAGAAGCTGAAAAATTGGCAGGAGAGACTATTAAACAATTAATGGAAGATATTGAAAAAACCTTGCCAGTTTTAACAGATTTAACAGGGGAACAATTAGAAGGTCATTTAAGAGCACTACAAGGCTTAACAGAGCAATTGGGAGAAGCTAAAGAAAAAGCCGAAAAAGAAGGTAAAAAAGAAATAGATTGGGGTCCAATTTTAGACAATATAAAGTTAGTAGGAGGATTATTGGCTTCAGGATTTTTACTCTGGATTGCATTTTTAGGATTTTTTGCTCCTCTTTGGTTAATTGAAAGAGTAAAGAAAGATGCGAAAATTTGATATAATTTTAATAGCCGGCATAGCTCAGCGGTAGAGCGGGCGCCTTGTAAGCGCCAGGTCGTGGGTTCGAATCCCACTGCCGGCTATGGAAAAATTAAAAGAAAATTGGAAAAGAATAATAGAAGAAAAAGAAGGATATTTTATCACTAAAATTTATAAAGAAGTTTATAAAGAAGAAGCAGAAAGATGTATTCATGAAGTGATTGAAATTTTGATTGCTAAAAATATAAATCTTGATGGTTATGGATTTTTATATGTTGAAGACCCTCAAACCCATGAATTTATAGTTCAAGTAATACCTAAACCAGGAGAACAAGCTTATCGTTACAAAACTTCTACTAAAGAATTAATTGAAGTTGATTAATGAAAACAGGCGTAGCGACTTTTAGCTTGGATTCAGGTAAGTGTCCTAAGTGGTTGTTTGAACGGATGAAAAAACTTGCAGGAATTATGAGTGAAATTATTGTTGAAGAATTTGGCGTTGAAGAATTTTTGAGAAAATTAAGCGATCCTTATTGGTTTCAAGCATTTGGTTGTGCTTTAGCTTTTGATTGGAATTCTTCAGGATTAACAGTTACAACAACAGCAGCATTAAAAGCAGCATTAAAAGAAAGAAACTTAGGAATCTATGTCTGCGGAGGCAAGGGGAAAACTTCAAGAAAAACCCCTGATGAGCTTTTAATGTTGGGTGAAAAATTAGGTTTTGAACCTCAGCCTTATATAAATTATTCGAAATTGATTGCTAAAATAGATAATTCTTTGATTCAAGACGGATTTAATATTTATCATCATTGCTTCATAATTTCTGAAAAGGGCAGTTTTGCTGTTATTCAACAAGGTATGAATATTAGTTATGAATTAGCAAGAAGATATCATTGGTGGAGCGGAGCTTTAAAAGAAGATTTAACTTTAGAACCACATACAGGGATTGTTTCTCAAAAAATTTTTAAAAATGTGTTAAATTTAACAGCAAAAGAAAGTTTAGAGAATAAAAAATTAATTGTTGAACTTATTAATTCACCCAAAGAACTTATAAAAGATTTAAATTATCTAAATAAACCGCAAAAAAGTTTATTTTTGCCTAACATAGAATTTAAATATCATCCTGTTTTAGAAGAAAAATTTGATCTTAAAAGATTGAAAAAAACAATTGAAAAGGCTAGTTTCTTAGAACCTGATACAATCGAAAAATTATTGTTAATCGAGGGAGTAGGACCAAAAACAATCAGAGCTTTATCGTTAGTAGGTGAATTAATTTACCAAAAACCTGTTTCTAAGATAGATCCAGCACGATATACTTTTGCTCATGGTGGAAAAGATGGCACTCCTTACCCTGTTGATAGAAAAACATATGATGAAACAATAAAAATATTGGATAAAGCATTAAAGATTTGCAAACAAAATAAAATTTTTGTATAATTTTTTAAATCAATGAGTAAGATATTTAACAACATTATTAACATTATTACTTCCGGCAAAGGCCGGTGATAATTTGTATTTGATTTTAAAATACAAGCTATCACCGGCCTAAGGCCGGTTTTTTTAATTTTGAACACTAAAAAGGAGGGAGGCAAAAATGCAGGAGACGTTGAAAATGTTTGCAGTTATAGTAACAAACGGCAAATTAGAAGAATTAAAAGAATTACTTACTAAAAAAGGATATAATGTAGAAATCGGAGAATTAAATAGTATTGGAGGAATTAAGATTAGATGTTTAATAATTCAAAGTGAGAATATAAATAATTTCGTAGAATTAAAAGAATATGATAGCGTATTAGAAATTATTGACTTAAGTGTAGAATAGTATATAATATAAAGATGCAAGCTATAAAGGTAATAATTTGTTAAATAAGGTGACCGGGTAGCTTAAGGAAAGCGGTCTCTTAAACAAAGAGACAGATCAGGGTTCAAATCCCTGCCCGGTCACCATTTTATATTTCTGGTATGTTAAGACTTTTTTGGACCAAATGCGGATGATTCGAGCTAAATACGCACTATTTGAAAATTTTAATTTAGGGACAAATCTATATTTGCAGCACTATGAAGACATATTGTCCCTATAGTACATCATAAAATTTTTTTAAAAATTTATAATTCTTTAAAATTAAACTAAGTCACGGCTTAACACAGAAAGTTCGAACAAATATAATTAAAAAACTTAAAAATTATAAGAGTTGCCAATTTTACTCCTACATTACTACATTAGTCCGAAAAGTCCGTGTGTAGTCCGAACCAGTCCGAAAAATTTTGTCCGAAAAGTCCGTGTTTAGTCAGAACCAGTCCGAATCATTAAGGAAATTATTTAAATTTAAAAAATTTTATTTAATGCCTTATAATAAAATTTAATGAAACAAGAAACTGTTTTTATTAAAAATTTCTACATAGAAAAATCCTTAAATCTTTTTGAAAAAATTTTATTATTTTTTAAATTAAACTTGGATAACTTTTTGAGTTTGATTTTGTATTTGGTAATATTATTTATTCTTTATTTTGTAAGCAAAAAAATCATTAGTAGGATAATAAAATTAAGTTTAAATCTAAAAAATGTTCCAGTTTCTCATGATAGAATTTTAACACTTTCTTCTGTCTTTAATTCTATTTTGAAAATAATTTTTAGTTTTGTGTTTTTAGTTCTTATTTTAAAAGAATTTAATATCAATATTGTTCATGTTCTAACTGGAGCAGGGGTTATTGGAGCAGCGATAGTTTATATTTTTCAAGGATTGATTCAAGATATAATAAAAGGGTGGATATTAATATTCGAAGATCAGATGAGAAAAGGTGAATGGGTGAATATAAATAATACTTTTATTGGTAAAGTAATAGAATTTAACCTTAGGCATGTAGTTTTAAGAGATTTTGATAGGAATTTAATTTTCATTCCTAATAGCCAAATAAATACAGTTTTTAATTTAAGTAGAGAACTGAAGCGCAATTTTATTAAAATAAAAATAAAAAGGCCAGAAAATATAGATGAGTTTTTACAAAATTTTGAAAAATTTTTATCATCTCTTGAAACAGATAAAATTCAAAAATTAAAAATTCATAGCATAAATATAGGAGAAAATTTTTTAGAATTAACTATAATGTTTAGGTGTAAATTCGTTTTAAGGGATGAAATTTTTAATAAATTAAAATTAGAACTTTATAGAAATTATAAAGATTTATTAATCGAAATAACTTAAATGGAAATAGCAATTTTAGTAATAGGTCTACTCTATTCAATTATTCTTCATGAGTTAGCTCATGGTTATGTTGCAGAAAAATTAGGAGATTATACTCCAAGATATGCTGGAAGATTAACATTAAATCCATTAGCTCATTTAGATCCTATAGGTTCTTTTCTCATTCCTTTACTTACATATTTAGCTAGTGGATTTTTAATAGGCTGGGCAAAACCTGTACCAATCAATCCTTATAATTTTGAAAAACCTGATAGAGATATGGCTTTAGTAGCTATAGCTGGTCCATTAACTAATATTGTAATAGCTTTAATTTTAGCTAGCTTTTATAAAGTATTTTATTTTAATGGAATTTTATTAGAGCCAATTTTACCTCTCATAAAATTGAATTTATTATTAGCTGTTTTTAATTTAATACCTATTCCTCCTTTAGATGGTTCTCGTGTATTTTTGAGAAATTTAGATCCACAAACGATGATATTTTTAGAACAATTTGGTTTTATATTCATTTTTCTTTTTATTTATATTGCCTTTCCATTTTTAAATTCAATTGTTAACTTTCTATTTAATTTGCTAATTTAATTTCTATTACTTAATCTCATTCCGAAATCATTTAAATTTTTTAACCTTGTACTATAAAGACATATGTTCAAATAGTACAAACGATGTACTATAAAGACATATGTACTAATAGTGCACTGATAAATTTTACAATTAGAAAAGAGTTTTTGATTTGAATTTGGTTTGGATTTAGGTAAAATTAATAAGAAATGAAAATTAAGTTTTGTGGGGGAACAGAAGAAGTAACAGGAGCAAATTATTTAATAGAAAGTAAGGGAACTAAGTTTTTAATCGATTGTGGTTTAATACAAAAAGAAAACATATGTGAGTTAGAAAATTTTGAAAATTTTCCTTATGATCCTAAAGAAATCTCTTTTGTTTTAATTACTCATGCTCATTTAGATCATATTGGTAGGTTGCCCAAATTAATTTACGAAGGTTTTAAAGGCGAAATAATTAGTACCTTGCCTACCAAAGATTTAGCTAAAGAAATTTTATTAGATGCTAATAAAGTAATTAATGAAAAATGCGGCGGAATGCATTCTGAAGTTGAAAAAATATATAATGAAGAAAATATAGAAAAGATTTTTGAAAAATGGAGAACTGTTGATTATCATAAAACTTTAGAAAATAATGGTTTGAAAATTGAATTTTTCGATGCGGGTCACATTTTGGGTTCTGCTTTTATTAAATTAGAAGAGGAAGGTAAAAGAATAGTTTTTAGTGGTGATTTAGGGAATATAGACCCAATTTTAAAACCATGTGAAGACTTACCTGAAACTGATTTTTTGATTTTAGAATCTACTTATGGTGATAGATTGCATGAAAATTTAGAAAACAGAAAAGAAATTTTAGAAGATATCATTGAAGAAACCTTAAAAGAAAATAGAACTTTAATTATTCCTGCTTTTGCTCTTGAAAGGAGCCAAGAAATTTTATATGATATTGTTGATTTAATTGAAAATAAGAAAGTGCCAGAAATAAAAATATTTTTAGACAGTCCTTTAGCCATAAGAATTTTTAGAATTTATGATAAATATACAGAATATTTTAATGAATCAGCAAAGAAATTTTTTATTCATAGAGATTTAGAAGATTTAGATTATGTAGAAATTATTCATAAAGAAGAAGATTTTAGACGAATCGTTAATTACCCAAAAGCCAAAATTATTATTTCAAGCTCAGGGATGTTGCAAGGAGGACGAATTGTTAATATTTTGAAATATTTTATCGAAGAAGAATCTACAAATATTCTTTTTGTAGGTTATCAAGCAGAAGGTTCATTGGGACGAAAAATTTTAGAAGGAGAAAAGGAGATATATTTAGATGGCAAAAAATATTCAGTTAAAGCCAAAATAGAAAAAATTTTAGCCTATTCTGGGCATAAAGATCAAAGAGCTATAATTGATTGGATTTATCCTCAAAGATTTAAAATTAAAAAAATATTTTTGGTTCAGGGCGAAGAAAAAGCAAAAACTATTTTAAAATCTAAAATAGAAGATTATTTAGGTATAAAAGTTGAAATTCCAACAAAAAATCAGGAAATAGTTTTATAATTATTTAATGTTTTTAAAACCTAAGGCAATAATTCAAGAACTAAGCTCAAATTTTTTTATAAAAAATGGCGATAAGATTGCTGAATTTGGTTGTGGAAGTGGCTATTTTACTTCTCTATTAGCAGAAAAAGTAGGACCAGAAGGAAGAATTTTTGCTATTGATATTTTGGAAGATGCTATTAATGAGACAAAAGAATTAATCGAGCTTTTAGGATTTAATAATGTAGTTTTTCATCAAGGAAATGTTAAAAATCTACCTTATGAAGATAATTTTTTCGATGTAGTTTTTATAAGTCAAATTTTATTTCAGAATGAAGATTATGAAAAAATTTTAGATGAAGGATTGAGGATTTTAAAACCAGGCGGGTACATGATTGTTTTAGAACCAGCTAAAAAGTTACCATTTTTATACGGTACGCCAGTAAGCTTAGAAAGCATTAGATCCTATTTTCAGATTAAAAATTTAAAAATTGAATTTCAAAAACTTATAGGAGATAATTATTATTTAATAGTAGTTAAAAAATAAAATGGATGAGATTATAGAAAGAATCAAGACTAATAGGATTGCTCAAATATTTATAGGAATTATAATTTTATTCATAATTGGCAGCATCTGGTATTTAAATAAAATATTATCAAAACAAAAAAAGGAAGTATTGCCTTGTTATAATCAAACCATCACAATTTTATCACCTTTTACTTCTACAGATTTAACAGAACTTTATGCTCATGCAAGTAAATATTGTCTTAAATTAGCATTCGAACAAAGAGATTTAGACTACATCAAAAACAATCTTTTAAAAAATATTGCTCAAGGAAATATACCAGATATTGTTTTTGTTGACTCGGATTTTTTGTTGGAAAATTTAAATATTTTTCAAGAATATAAAGGAAAAATTTTAAACATTGATGAATATCCGGAAAGCATAATAGAACCTTTAAATAACAAATTGATTGCTTATCCTCTTTATTTTGACGTTTTAGTTACTTTTGCTAATAGAGAATATTTAAATAATGCAGGTTTATTATCAGCACCTAAAACATTTGAGGAACTTAAAAATGTTTTGCCTTCTTTGCGTATTTTAGATCCTTCTTATAATATTCAATTAGCTCCTATAGCTTTAGGCACAGCGAATAATATTGATAGATTATTTGAAATTTTTGTAACCATCCATAAAAACTTAAATGAAGATAAATATAAAGATATAAACAGTTTTTATAATACTCTAGATTTTTATACTCAATTTGCTAATAAATCTTCTCCATATTTTGCTTGGCAAGAATATCTTCCTAATTCTTTTGTAGCTTTTGCACAAGGTCAAGTAGCTTTAATATTTGGATTTTATTCAGACAAAGATAGAATTTTAGATATTAATAGAAGGATTAAATTAGAAATTTATCCATTTTTAAGATTTGCTGGTAAAACTAAAAGTTATAATTATATAAAAACCTACTTTTTTGCGGTACCTAAACAAGGAAAACATAAATATGCTTGGATGGTTTTAGAATTTTTTGATAAATATTATGAAAAGTTTATAAGCAAAAAAGATTTATTACCTATTAAAAAAGCTTTAATTGAAAAAGTTGATAAAAATAAAAAAGAAATTGTCAAAGACTTGTTGATTGGTGATTATTTTTATGAATTTAACCGAGAATATTTCGAAAATGCTATTAAAGTTGACATTCAAAATTGGTTAAGTGATAAAGAAAATGTAAAAAGACTCATTAGTATAGAGCAAATTAGAAGATTTTTCAAAAAATGAATAAGGTATTTTTGAATATTTTAATCATAACAATCTTAATAATAATTTTTACAAATATAACTTTTGCTCAAGATAATAATACACAAAACACTAATCAAGGTGTTATTCCTATAGTAACTAAGGAGTGTAAATGGGGATACACTTGCAGTATTCAAGATTTTGTAGCCACAATACAAAAAGCAATTAGAGCAATATTAATATTAGGATATTGGATAGCAGTAATTGTAGCTTTGATTGGAGCATTTATGACAATGTTAGGAGGATATAACAAAAATTGGTTAAATACTGGTAAAAAAATAATGATTGATGCTGTAACTACTTATATCATTTTACTTTTAGCTGGAGTCTTATTTGATTTATTATTAGATTTTCTAAAACCAGTAGTATATATTCCACAATGAAGAAGAAAATTTTAATATCAATAATTTTAATTCTTTTAATTAATTTCAATAATTTTGTATTTTCTCAAGCAACACCGCCTGGAACCGCTATTTCTCCTTTAAGTCCTGAAGCTTGGAAGTATTTTTATATTCAATTTAGGCCTTTTGCTGATGTCTCTTGCGCTAAAGGAGATACGGCTTTAGAAAAAATAACAAATTGTATAATTGCAGTAACAAAGGCGTTACAATATTTAGCAGTTATTTTGTTTGTTATAGCTTTAACTTATTCTGCAGGTCTTTTAGTTTTTAGTCCTTTTAAAAAAGATGCCATAGAAACTTCTAAAAAAATTATTATTTGGTCAATAATTGGCTTTATAATTTTATTTACAGCCGAACAAATTATGAAAGCAATACAATGGCTAGGAAGATAGGGTTAATAGGCGGAATATTAGCAATAATATTTTGGTTCAATATAGCTAATCCTCAAGACTGGGAGCGTGTTGAACTTATTAATAACCTTATTTTAAAAAAGGAAGCAGAAATTAATAAAAAATTAAACCTTAGAATTATCCTCGAGGGTTGTAATGTGGCCGCTTCTAGTAATACTGCCGTAGATGAAATGGAAATATTAATTACAGACTGGTTAATAAGACCTTTTGTTGCTACTATTAATTGTAGAAACCTTTCTGATTTAGCAGCTTTAGAACAGAAAGTAAAAGATGATTTAAAAAGCAGATGGAATTTTTTAAACAACTACATTGCTGCATTCAAATCAGATCTAAGAGAGATACTTGATGCAGCCTACTCATTATTGAACCGTAATTATAAATCTGATATTCAATCTGCTATTGAAAAATATTTTACAAAAGAAAAGGAATTTATAAATGCTATAGCTCGAAATCATGCATTTTTAATGTTTCTTAAAGCATTAAGAGCTATTTTAGATGAAGCTCTAGGCAAAACTCCAGAAACCTTTAATGATGAAGATATAAATAAACTAGTCGAAATATACAAAAAAAGTATCAATATAGATAATTTAAAAAATAAGTTACAACAAGATCCTGTCTTAAAAAGATGTGCTGAGGAATTATCTAAGCAAGCTCATAATTTAGGGTTTGAATTAACTTCTGTGGATATGACAGTAGATCATTTAATGAACCAGGTTTATAAAACATTATTAAGTTATTGGTCTCAGAATATTGACTATAAGCTACTTCTAAAAATATTAAATAATGTTACAGCAAGTTTTTCTTCTCAAATTACCCAATCATTAATTAAAAAAGAAAATCAAAATGCTATTTTAAGAACTAGGCACAATCTTAGAAATTTTTTAGAAAATCCCAGTTTAGATCAATGTAAAAATGTGATTCAAAATTTTAAAGATCAAAGAGAGATTCTTGCAAAAAATGCAGAAAAAGTAGGAGAAATATTAAGCATTACCCTTAAACCAGCAACAATTACAGTTGAAGCTATAGAAGTACCTATTGCAGTTTTACCGCCTAAATTATTTGGAGGAGAGCATAAAGGGGCAGAGAGTTTAGCTGAAATTACTCCAGAAAGGATATTTAATGAAATTAGAGATTTTCTTTTTAAATTAGCACCGACCTTGTTTATATTACTTTTAGTAGTTGGAGCAATATTTTATCTTATTTCTCCTATTAATTTACAAAATATTCAAACGGGTTCAGAATATATTAAATGGGCAATTATAGGTTACTTCTTGCTTTTAGTTGTTACAGGAATTATCAGTGCAGTTAGAGTTATTTTCGGTGGTCCTTAATGATAGCTAATTTTCTATTTTTTCTTATCCTATTTTTCATTTTAGGAGTAATTTTTTATTATTTGAATGAAATAATATTTTTAGCAATTTTAATCTTGGTATTATTGTTAATTAGCAAAGTAAAAATAAAATTTTTATTGTTTTTTGTTTTTAGTTTTCTTATTGGTTTTTATTATCCAATTTTTTATTCTTCAATATTCAGTCAGTTTGCAAATAACTTTATTACCATAGAAAGAGAATTATCGCCAAGCGAAAAATTTAAAAGATATTTAGCTTCTTATAAAAAGGAAAAATTTATTCTTTATTCACCTTTATATTTTAATCTTCATCCTAAATCAAAGTTATTAGGGGAATTCGAAATTGTTGAAAATAAAATTTTTATAAAAGAGATCAAAGTTATCAAAAACTCCATATATGAACCAATTTTTGTTTTAAAAGATGGAATTAATCAGCTGATAAGAAAAAATTATTCTCAAAATAGCAGTGAAATAATTTCAGGAATTTTGTATGGAGAAGAAATTAAAAATTTAGAATTAAGAAATAATTTAAAAAATACAGGACTTTTACATATAACTGCAATGTCTGGATATAATTTAACTATTCTTTCTAATATTATCTATTTTGCTTTATCTTCTTTAAATTTGTCTTTGCTTACAATAAATTTTGCTTCAATTATTTTTATTTTATTGTTTATAGTTTTTGCGGGATTCCAATCTTCAGTAATCAGAGCAGGAATAATGACAATTGCTTTAATTTTATCAAAATTTATAGGAAGAATTCCGCTCACAAGAAATATTTTAATTTTTACAATTTTTTTAATAACCTTATTTTCTCCAAGTGGTTTAATCGAAGATTTGGGTTTTCAACTTTCATTTTTAGCAACAATAGGAATTTTATATTTAAGTGGGCCTTTTGAAAAATTTTTTAAATCAAAGATAGTTGCAGAAACATTTGCAGCTCAAGTTATGGTTTTACCTCTAATTTGGTATAAATTTGGAGAATTTAATTTATTCTCTTTTTTAAATAATATTTTGCTTGTTCCTTTTATCCCATTTTTAATGATTTTAGGCTTTATCGCTTTAATTGTTGTATTTTTCTATCCATTAAATCAAATTTTAAATATTCCTTTTGAAATTTTTGCTAATTTGATTTCAGTTTTCGCTAATTTTCCTAAGATCTATATACCAATACCTCTTGTTTTAGTTTTAATAATGTATTTCTATTTAGGTTATTTGATTTATAAAATTAATAAAGATGAAACAGTTGATTTTAATTTTGCTTTTAATTAATTTTTGTTTATCTTTTTTAATTTTAGATTTATTAAATAGAGGTTCGTTTGTAGCATTTTTAAATGTAGGGCAGGGAAGTAGTGTTTTAATTTATAATCCTAAATTGCAAATTTTATATGATGCCGGCCCTGAAGGATTTAAAACAATTTCTTCTTTAAATAAATTTATCCCTTTTTATAATAGAACAATAGATTTAGTAATATTATCTCATCCAGATAAAGACCATTATGGAGGAGCATTTGCTCTTTTAGAAAGATTTAATGTTAGATTGTTTGTAATTCCTCCTTTTAATTCTGAAGAATCTGGTTATAGAGTACTTTTAGAAAAAATTAAAAAATTAAACATTCCTATAATAACCTTAAAAGCTGATGATGAAATTTATACAAATTATGAAAAAATTATAGTTTTGAATCCTGAAATCGGGAAATTTAAAACAGATAATCAAAATTCTTTAGTTTTAAAAATCGATAAGAATAATAAAAGTTTTTTATTAACAGGGGACATTGATCAGAAAGTTGAGAAATATTTAATCGAAAAATATGGCAAGTTAATTAATAGTGATTATCTTCTAATTCCTCATCATGGCTCAAAACATTCATCAAGTTATGAGTTTTTAAAAACTACTGGAAATATATTAGCTGTTATTCAAGTAGGTAAAAATAAATATGGGCATCCACACAAAGAGGTTCTTGAAAGATTAAAAAGTTTAAACAAAAAATATTGGAGAACAGATATTAATGGAGATTTAATAATAAGATAAGATTTAAAGATAATTTGCTGCGGGGCCTGGATTCGAACCAGGACTACGAGGTCCAGAGCCTCGTGTGCTACCCTTACACCACCCCGCAATTTCCTTTTTATTATTTTATTACAAAAGATTAGAATTTAGAAATGTTCTATTTTTCCATATTTTTAAGCTGCACTATAAGAACATATGTTCAAATAGTGCAAAGAATGCACTATAAGAACATATGTCCATATAGTCCTAATTAGTTATTTTAATTTAATGTTCGGACGTCGCACGTCTGAAATTTGTTTTTTATAATTTCTAAAGAAGATTATTAAATAAAGATTAAATAATATAGATCAATGAAGATTGAGAGAGATTTTTATACTAGAGATACTTTAACTGTAGCAAAAGAATTATTAGGGCAATATATAGTTAGAAATTATAGAGGAAAATTAATAGTTGGTAAAATTGTTGAAACTGAAGCATATATAGGTCCTAAAGATAAAGCTTCACATGCTTATTCTAAAAAAGTTCAACCCCTAAAAGAAAAAATTAAAGTAATAAATGAAAATTGGGGAAGGATAAAACGATATATCGATAATAAAAATGATTTTATTAAAAGAATTTTAAGATGTAAAAAATGCAAAGTTACTAAAAGAAATTTAGCAGAATATTTAAAGGGTGGACATATTTATATTTACTTGATTTATGGAAATTATTATCAACTGAATATCACTACATTTAAAGAAGGGTATCCTGAATGTGTTTTAATTAGAAGTTTAGAGCCAATACCGAGGATGAACACAGATACAACGAAGATGAACGCAGATTATAAAACACGAATTAAATACAAATTAGACGAATTAGATACAAATGATTTACACACAGATAAACTTGAGAAAAATCTGAATAATAAAAACATTGGCGCTAATCAGCTTTATAATCCGCGTGTATCCGTGGTAAATCCTAAAGGGCCAGGTAAGGTTTGTGAATATCTAAAATTAGATCAAACTTTTTGGGGTGAAGATTTGTGTAATAGTAAAAGAATTTGGCTTGAATATGGAGAAAGAATAAAAGGCAGCGAAATAATTAAGACCAAAAGAATTGGTATTGATTATGCAGAAGAATATAAAAATAAATTATGGAGGTTTTACATTAAAAACAATAGATGGGTAAGCAAAAAATAAAAGATTAGCGGAGGGGGTGGGATTCGAACCCACGAGACCTCGTAAAAGAGGCCACGGCTCTCCAGGCCGTCCCGTTAGTCCACTCCGGCACCCCTCCAAAATAAAAGCCCCCAGCAGGACTCGAACCTGCAACCTGGTGGTCCGAAGCCACCCGCTCTTCCAATTGAGCTATGGGGGCTTTTTATAATTTTGTCCAGGGGGCAGGATTCGAACCTGCGCAGCCACGAGGGCGCCTGGTTTACAGCCAGGTGCGTTTGTCCACTCCGCCACCCCTGGAATTTTAAGTGCCCGGGGAGGGAGTCGAACCCTCACGGCCTCTTGTAGGCCATTGGGTTTTAAGCCCAACGCGTCTTCCAATTCCGCCACCCGGGCAAAGTTTATATAATAATTATATGAAAAATAAAAATATTTTGCAAAGCTTTAAAGCTAGCTTCGAAGGGTTCTTATATATTTATAAAACACACAAACATATTAAATTAAATCTCCTTATCGCTCTTTTAATTCTTTTCTTTTCTATTATTTTAAATTTTACTCCTCTTGAGCTTTTAGTGGTTATTCTAGCAATTCTTTTAATTTTTTTTACTGAAGGAGTAAATACATGCATAGAGGAAATTTGTAATTTAATTACTACAGAATATCATCCTAAAATAAAAGTGATTAAAGATATAGGTAGTTTTTTGGTTTTAATTGCAGTAATTTTTAGCCTCTCAGTCGCTATTTTTATATTTTTAAGAAAGATTCTATAATTTGATTAATGATTAACCCTCTTTTCAAAAAAATAATTCAGATATTAGATAGCTTTCCAGAAATAGGACCAAGGCAAGCATGGAGGTTATTTTTTTGGTTTGTAAGACAAGATAAAAACTTGCAAGAAAAATTTGTAGAATATTTTAAGGTATTAATTGAAAATTTAAATTTTTGTGAGCTTTGTAATTTCCCTATTTTAGGAGAAAAAATTTGTAATATTTGTTCTGATGAAAAAAGAAATAAACAACAATTATGCATTGTTGCTCGAGAAACAGATCTTATTACCATTGAAGAATTAAAAAAATATAAAGGATTATATTTTGTAATTGGTGGACTTCTTTTGCCTTTTGAAGATAAACAATTAGTTAAAGAAAGACTGGAAAAACTTAAAGTAAGACTGGAAAAAGATAAAAATATAAAAGAAATTTTATTAGCTTTACCATTTACAAGAGAAGCAGAACCTTTAAGAAAAGAAATAATGAAAATTTTAAGCAATTATAAAATTCAAATAAGAACTCCGCAAAAGGGCATCCCAACTGGTGGAGAAATTGAATTTATCGATCCAGAAACCTTAAAAGAAGCCTTGGGTTTGTAAGTTGAAAAAGAATATCAATATTATTATAATTAATTTTTAAGATGAAAGAGGAGTTGGACAATATTTTGAAAGAAGCGCAAGAGGTAAAAAATAATATCAAAAATTTACAAGACTTAGAAAATTTTAGAATTAAATTCTTAGGTAAGAAAGGACTGCTTAAAAAAATATTAGAAAAGATTATTGAATTACCTGAGAATGAAAGAAGAGAATTGGGATCTTATTTTAATTTTGTTAAAGAAGAAATAGAAAAGATATACGAAGAATTAAAGAAAAAATTAGAATCCAAACAATTTGTTAAATTCGACATTCATCACCCTGGTAGAAAAATCGAAAAAGGACATTTACATATTTTAACTCAGGCTATTGATAAAATAGTTAATATTTTTTCCAAAATGGGATTTGATTTAGAATTGGGAAGAGAAATTGTTACTGAATACGAAAACTTTGACTCTTTAAACATGCCACAAGACCATCCATCAAGAGATATGTGGGATACTCTTTGGATAAAATCAGATAAACAAAGACTACTTTTAAGAACTCACACCTCAGCCCATCAAGTAGAAATTTTGAAAAATAGAAATATCCCACTTAAAGTAATCATACCAGGAAAAGTATATAGGCATGAAGCTACAGATTCAAGGCACGAAATGCAGTTTCATCAATTAGAAGGCTTAGCTGTTGGTGAAAGTTGTAACCTTCAAGAGCTTAAGGGAGTTTTTTATATTTTCTTTGAAGAATTTTTCGGAAGAAAATTAGATATTATTTTTAGAACATCATATTTCCCTTTTACGGAACCAAGTTTAGAAATAGATATAGAATGTATATTATGCAACGGAAAAGGATGCGAAGTTTGTAAAAATACAGGGTATTTAGAAGTTGCTGGCGCAGGTATGATACATCCTTTTGTTTTAAAGCAGGCAATGATAGATACTAACAAGTATTATGGATATGCTTTTGGGTTAGGTATAGAAAGATTAGTAATGTTGAAATATAATATACCTGATGTAAGATTATTCCATTCAGGAGATTTAAGATTTATAAGGCAATTTTGATACGGCGGATTAATGCGGGTTTTAAACGGATTAAGGCGGATTTAGCACAGATCAACAAGTTTAAAAATGAGGTTTAGATTAAAAGACTTAGAAGAAGTTTTAACAAAAAAGCCTAATTGGAAAAAAGTTGTTAATTTATTGAACAAAAAATCTTTTGAAACTGTTTTAGAAGACAATAAATATTTAGAAGTTGATATTTTACCTAATCGATTTGCTGATGCAGGAAATATTTTAGGTTTAGCAAAAGAAATTTCCGCTTTAACAGAAATCAAACTTAAGCCTTTAAGATTTAATTTTAAAGAAATTAACAAAAATTACAAAGATTTTATAAAAATAGAATGTAAAACTCATAAATGCTTAAACTATTTTGGAAGAGTAATTTTAAATGTTAAAAATTCTCCTTCACCTAAATGGTTGCAAGAATTTGTTGAGGCTTATGGTTTAAACTCAGTTAATCTTTTAGTGGACTTAAGTAATTATGTAATGATTAAATTTGGAGCTCCATTACATATTTTTGATTTAGATAAAATTGAAAAATCAACAATTATTATACGAGAAGCTAAAGACAAAGAAACATTCATTTCTCTTAAAGAAGTTAATTATGAACTTGTTAAAGGAGCTATTGTTATTGCTGATCCCAAAAAAGTTTTAGCATTAGCTGGGATTCAAGGTTCAAAATTAGCAGAAGTTACTTTAGATACACAAAATATTTTTATAGAAGCAGCTATTTTCGATCCAGCAAGTATTTATAGAACTTCTAGAATGTTAAATCTTCAAACAGAAGCAAGTTATAGATTTGAAAGGCGGGTTGCAGATATTAATGCTTTAAGAGCCTTAGAATATTTGACTTATTTGATTTATAAATTCGCAAAAGGACAAGTAACTAAAAAATACTTTCAATTAAAACCATTAGAAAAACCCAAGAAGGTTATTTTAAGATATCAAAAAGTTTTTGATTATTTAGGTTTTGAAATAAACAAAAAAGAAATCGACAAAATTTTGAAAAACATTGGCTGTAATTTCATTAAAAAGACCGCAAGTTATGTCTATGTTACCACTCCCTTAGAAAGATTAGACCTTACAGAAGAAATAGATTTAGTAGAAGAAGTTATAAGAATTTTGGGTTATGATAAAATCAAAATTAAATTCCCAACTGTTCACAAAATCCCTTCTTTAAATGAAAATTATCAATTTGCTAATGTACTTAAAAAAGATTTGAAAGAAATTGGTTTAAATGAAGTTTTAACTTACAATTTTATAGATGATAATGATTTGTCTAACTTTGCAAGTTTCTTTAAAGAATTTTACCAAGAGCCAATAGAGATTTTAAATCCAGTTAGTAATCTTTTTAAATATTATCGGCCATTTATCTTTATTAACCACATAAAGGTTATTAATAAAAATTTAGGTTTATACAACTGGCTAAGAACTAAAGATATTTACATTTTCGAAATAGGTAAAATTGGAGGTTGGATAAATAAAAAAATAAAAGAGGAAGAAAATTTGTGTATTACCATTACTTCTGAAGATCTAGATAAAGTTTTAATTGATGGTAAAAGTATTGTAAATTATATTGCTAACTCTTTAGGACTCAAGAAATTCCATATTACTCCATCAAAATTACCCAAAGACGAATTTGATATTTTTGGTTATATACATACCGAGGAAGAAGAAAATTTAGGTTTTATCGGTTTGATTAATAAAAGCATTCTTAAAAAATACGACATTGATCAACCTGTTTTAGCTATTGAAATTCAATTAGATGCTTTGAAAAAGTATTATGAAGAAGAAAAAGTTTATCAACACATCCCTCTTTATCCAGCGGTCTTTAGAGATATTTCTATAATTGTTCCAGAATATATTCAAGCAGATGTTATCGAAAATGAAATTTATGAAGTAGCTAAAGATTTATTAGAAGATATTGAACTTTTCGATATTTATCAAGGCCCGCCACTCAAAGAGAATGAAAAAAGTATTGCATATCATTTGATTTTTAGAAGCCCTGAAAGGACTTTAACAGAAGAAGAGGTTAATAATATTATGGAGCAGATCATCAAAAGGCTTAAAGAAAAATTCGGAGCTATAGTTAGGTAACTTGCATTAGTTAAATTTTTGTTTTATAATTTCATAAAATGACTTGTTATTTTTGTTCACAAAATGCAAAAGAGATAGACTATAAAGAAGTTGATATTTTGAAAAAATTTATTAGTGCTGGGATGAAGATTAAAAGTAGAAAGAAAACAGGGTTATGTGCCAAACACCAAAGAAAACTAGCTCAAGCTATCAAAAGAGCTAGACAAATGGCTTTACTTCCATATCTTCCATAATGAATTTGGATTTCTATAAGAATAAGATTTCTTTTAAGGTAGTGCCTGAAAGTAAAACAAGAAATTTTGTTATTCTTATTTGTTATGACGAAAATTTAGATAAATTAAGTAGTTTCAATTATTTAAATCCTGAGTTAAAAAAATTTATAAAAGACACTTTTTCTAATTTCAAAAAACATGACAAATATATTTGCTATACTCCTTTCGGTAATTTTGCTTTTGTGAAATTTAAAAACAATACTTCTAACTTATTCAATTTTTTCGTTGATTTAAGAAAGCTTTTTAGATTTTTGAAAGATAATAAAATTGGCCAATTTAGCTTATATCTCGGTGACTTTCAAATAAGTAATTTATCACAAACAAAATTAGCTGAAGCTTTAGTTTTTAATTTTATAATTGCTGATTTTGATTTCTCAAGGTATTACAAAACACCTCCTAAAGAAGGTTGGTTTGATGTTAAAGAAATTGAAATAATGGTAAATAAAAAACAAGTTGAGGAAATTAAAAAAGCTGTTAAAAAAGGAATTATTGTTGGAGAAGAAATCAATAGAGCTCGCTTTTTAGCTAATCTACCTGGAGGTGATTTAACTCCATCTAAATTTGTGGAAATTATAAAAAATTATATTAAAGATCTTGATTTTAAACTTACTATTCTTGATGAAGAGAAATTAAAGAAAATAAACGCTGGTGGTATTCTAGGAGTAGCTAAAGGTTCGAAAGAAAAACCTTATCTTGTTATTTTAGAGAATAAAGAAAAAAATAAAGAAGTTCATTTGATAGGGAAAGGAATTACATTTGATAGCGGAGGTTTACAGATAAAACCTTCAGATTATATGAATGAAATGCATTTAGATATGACTGGCGCTGCTACGGTCTTAGCTGCATCTATTTTAATCAAACGCTTAGGTTACAAATTAAATTTAAAAACACTTATTCCTTTAGCTGAAAATATGCCTTCAGGAGAAAGCTATCGTCCTGGTGATATTTTAAAAACTATTTCAGGAAAAACTATTGAGGTAGGTTCAACTGACGCTGAGGGGCGGATAATTTTAGCTGATGCAATTGATTACGCTAAAAAATTCTTTAAACCATCTTTAATCATCGAATTTTCTACTTTAACTGGTGCTTCTATGATTGCTTTAGGTAATAAAGCAAATGCTTTGTTTACTAACAAAAAAGAAATTCAAGATTTTATGTTAAAAGTAGCAGAAATTTCAGGTGATCTTTTATGGCCTTTGCCTTTGTGGGAGATGTATAAAAAGGATATAGAAGGAAATTTTGCTGATGTTTTAAATATAGGAAAAACTAAATACGGAGGTGCTATTCATGGAGCTATATTTTTATGGGAATTTGCTAAACCTGTTAATTTTATCCATATAGATATGGCCCCTAAAATGACAAGTACTGATGAAGATGGTTTAACTAAAGGCTCAACAGGGTTTGGAGTTAATTTAATGAAAGAATTTTGTGAAAATTTCCAAGAAATTGAAAATATTCTTTGAAAATGTTTATTGAAGAAAATATTCCCTTAAAACCATATACTACTTTTAAAATAGGTGGGCCTGCTAAATTTTTTGCAGTTTTAAAAAATTTTAATGATCTTGAAGTAGCTATAGATTTTATTGAAAAAAACAAAATCAACTTTTTTATCCTAGGTGGAGGAAGCAATTTATTAATTAAAGATGAAGGTTTTGACGGTATTGTTTTAAAGCCACAATTTGATTATGTAAATTTTTTTGAAGATGGTGTTGTAAATGTAGGTTGTAGTAAAAGTATGCCAGAGTTAGTTTTTGAAGCTTGTAATTTAGGGTATAAAGGATTAGAATGGGCTGGGGGATTGCCAGGAACTTGTGGAGGTGCAATTGTTAATAATGCTGGTTGCTTTGGGTTTGAAATTAAGGATATATTATTAGAAGTAAGTGCTATTAATTTAATTACAAAAGAATTCAGGATATTTAAAAATAAAGATTGTAATTTCACTTATAGAAATTCATTCTTTAAAAGTCATCCTGAATGGTTATTGATTGAAGCAAAACTAAAATTAGAACCAGGTAATGACAAAAGTGAGCTTTTGAAAATAATGCAAGAAAAAATCGAATACCGAAAAGAAAAGCATCCTTTAGAATATCCTAATGCTGGAAGTGTTTTTAAAAATTTGTTTATAGAACATTTAAGAGAAGATATAGTTGAAATAGCTAAGCAAGATAATGTTATCAAAGATAATAAAATACCAGCTGCTTATTTTATAGAAAAAGCAGGCTTGAAAGGAAGAAAATTAGGAGGAGCACAAATTTCTGAAAAGCATGCAAACTTTATTATCAATTTAGGTAATGCAAAAGCAATTGATGTTTTAAGTTTAATTGATTTGATAAAAGAAGAGGTAAAAAATAAATTTGATTTAAATTTGGAACTTGAAATCAAAGTTGTTTGAGTTATCCACCATTTACCTCTTGATTTTTAAAATTTATTGTATTATAATTTTTAATGATAAAGAAAGTGTTGAATATTAAGTAAGACTGAACTCAAACAAAAATAAAACTAATCGGGTTTGGTCGGCCCGATTAAAAATTAATGATAAAGAGAATGGCCAAGAAAAAGGCGGCGGCCAAAAAATCAATGGCAAAGAAAGGAGGAGCAAAGAAAAAGAAGAAGTAAGTAATAGCCCCCGAATGGGGGCTATTACTATTTTATAGCATTTTTTGAAAATACATAATCTTTAAAAGTGGAATTTTTGTGGATGAACTAGTAAAAAGCGTTATTTTAAAAAGCTTTTCACTAAATAGTGAAAAGCTTTTTATTTTTGTTTTTAAATAAGGTGGTATAAAATGGAATAAAAGTTAATAAAAGTGGTAAATAGTGGATAAAATAGTGGAAAAAGTGGATAAATGTTAATAGGAGAATTCAAACATAATTTAGACCAAAAAGGAAGAGTTTCTATACCAGCTAAATTTAGGCAAAAATTTGCTGAAGGATTGATTCTTACAAGGGGGATAGATCAATGTGTTTTTGGATTTCCTAAATCTGAGTGGGAAAAGGTGGTAAATAAAATCACCAATTTACCACTAAGCCAAGCAAATGCTAGGGCCTTTGCAAGATTAATGCTTTCAGGAGCTTTTGAAGCAGAAATTGATAATCAGGGCAGGGTATTAATTCCAGAAGTCTTAAGAAAGTATGCCCATTTAGAAAAAAAGGTTGTAATTGTAGGTATGCATAATAGAATTGAGATTTGGGATGAGAAGAAATGGGAAGAATACAAAAAACAAAGCGAAGAAAATTCCGAAGAAATTGCTGAAAGATTATCAGACCTAGGAATATGATGCATAAACCAGTACTCTTGCAAGAAGTTATTAAATACCTAGATCCAAAACCAAATGAGAATTTCATTGATGCAACATTCGGCTTAGGAGGTCATTCATTAGAGATCCTAAAGTATATAAAGCCTAATGGAAAAATTTTAGCTCTTGAGTGGGATCCTTATCTAGTCGAAATTAACAAAAAAAGATTTATGAAAAATAAAAACATAATTTTAAAAAACGAAAATTTCAAAAATATCAAAAAGATAGTTAAAGAAGAAAATTTTACTCAAATTAAAGGGATTATTTTTGATTTAGGAATTTCTAATTGGCATTATAAGGAGTCTCAAAGAGGTTTTAGTTTTCAAAAAGACGAGTTTTTAGATATGAGAATTAATCCTTTTGAAATTAAAATTACTGCTTTTGAAATAGTTAATTATTTTTCAAAAGAAAAAATAGTAGAGATTTTAAAAAAATATGGAGAAGAGAGGTATGCAAATAAAATTGCTAATGAAATTATCCGACAACGAAGAATAAAAAAAATCGAAACAACAAAAGAACTTGCAGAATTAATCTTGAAGGTTGTTCCCAAAAGAAAGAAATTTCATCCAGCAACTAAAACTTTTATGGCCTTAAGAACATATATTAATAACGAATTAGAGAACTTAGAAATAGGCTTAAAGGAAGCTTATGATGTCTTAGATAAAGGAGGAAGAATTGTAATCATAACTTTTCAAGGCTTAGAAGATAAAGTAGTCAAAAAAGTTTTCAAAGAATTAAAAAACAAAGGAGCAAAATTATTAACTAAAAATGTTGTTAGACCATCACAAAAAGAAATTTTAGAAAATCCAAGTGCGAGATCAGCGAAATTAAGAGCTATTTCAAAAAATGACAAGGAGGAAAAATAAAAAAATATTAAAAAGAAAGCCGCCTTTTTATTGGCCATTCATACTTTTGGTGGTAATTCTTATAGAAACAGCTTTGTTGATCAATGAAAGAGCCTGGTCTCAAGCATATGGTAATGTTGTTTATGCGCTTCGAGACCAGGTTGAGAAAATAAACATTGAAAACAAATTAATGTTTAATCGCATCTTTTATGTTTATAACCAAATTTTAGGTACTTCTTTTTATGCAGAAGCTCAAAGAATTTATTTAGTTAATCCTCAGCTTTCTTCACTTTCTAAATTAAATGAAAAGAAATACTAATATAGCCCATTTTTTTATACTTTTTGTAAATTTAAGTTTATGGGTTCTTCCGCTTTTTTATTTATTTAAACTTCAAGTTTTGGATGCAGCTAAAAACAAAAAAATAGTTGAAACCTTTGAAATTACTAGGACGCTTTTGCCAAGAAGAGGAAATATTTATGTTCAAGATAAAAATGGGAAATTGTATTTGATAGCTACAACTCAAAAAATTTATGATGTTTATTTTAATCCAACAAAGACAAAAGATTTAAACTCAGAATTAAACAAAATAAAAACCATTTTAAATATCGATATCCCAACGAAAATAAATAACAGTTCTTTTATTATTGCTAAAAATGTTGATGAAACTATCGTTAAAGAATTAAAAAAATTAAAATTAGATTCTTTATTTTTTGAAGAGAAATATAAAAGGGTTTATTTAGAAAACAATTTTTTAAGTACAATTTTAGGTTTTACAATTTCAGATGAAAATGGAATTTTAAAAGGAGTTTATGGTTTAGAACAATATTATGATGAATTTTTAAGAGGAGAACCTGGACTTTATTATGGTATAGGAGAAATTCAAACTCCAATTCCTGGATCAGATTTAATTTTGAATATAGATTATTTTATACAAAAATATGCTGAAAGGGTTTTAGAAGAAGGCATTAAAGATTTCCAAGCTGAAGGAGGTTTAATAGTTGTAACTACAAATGATGGTAAGATTTTAGCTGTTGCAGAAAAACCTAATTATGATCCTAATGAATATAATAAAGTAACCAATCAAAAAATTTACCTTACAAGATTAACACAAAATTATGAACCTGGTTCTGTTTTAAAATCACTTACATTTTTCGCTGGTTTAGATAGCAAAGTTTATTCTCCTGAAAATAAATATTTTGATGCTGGCTACGTAGAAGCTAATCAATGGAAAATTTATAACTTTGACAAAAAGGGAAGGGGATATATAACTTTGCAAGAGGCCTTTGAACAGTCTTTAAATACGGGAGCTATTTATATCGAGAAACTTTTAGGGCATAATAGATTTTTAAATTATATTAAAGAATTTCGTTTTAATCAAAAACCATTAATAGATTTACCTAACTTGACAGAAGGCAATATTAAAAATTTAGAAAAGTCTTCTAAAGATTTAAGGGATGTAAATTTTTATACTGCGAGCTTTGGTCATGGTATTAGCATCTCCCCGGCTCATCTTTTGATGCTTTTTAATACTTTTGCTAATGATGGTGATATGTATAATTTATTGCTGGTTGACAGAATAATTAGCTATAACCAAACTATAAAACAACAAAAAACGATAAAAGTAGCCCATATAGGAAACAAAGAAGCCTATCAAAAATTCAAAGATTTATTAGAGAAAGTTACTCTTAATGGAAGTGGTAAAAAAGCTCGAACTTTAGGCTTCAGAATTGGAGGTAAAACAGGATCAGCATATATTCCTTTTGAAGATAAGCCTGGTTATTCAAATGAAGTTATTAATTCTTATATAGTTATTTTTCCATTATCTAAGCCTCGGTTTATAATATTAGTAAGGATAGATAAACCAAATCAAGGGTTAGCTATGGTGACAACTGTTCCTTTAGCCAAAAAGATGATTGACTTTCTGATTAATTATTACAATATTCCGCCAGATAATGAAAAAGAAATTTTTGAATATTATTCAACAAATTCTCAAAATTGATTTGAGTGCGTTAAATTTAGAAGATTATGCTTTAGAAATTTTTCTACCCTTATTATTTTTTTCTTGGTTTTTTTATTTTTTAAAATATTATAGTTTTATAATTAATTTATTCCTAAACTTTTTGATTATTATTGGTTGGATAATTTATTTTAGAAGATTAAGTGAAGAAAAAATTAAAGAAGAGCAATGAAAAAAATTTTTTTCTTTTTAATTGACGGACTTGCAGATAAAGGAAAAGAAACAGCTTTAAAAAAAGCAGAAAAAAGATTTATTGATAGCATTCTTGATAGGTCTTTTCTTTCACATATTTATCCTTTGCAAAAAGAATATTGGCCTAAATATGGTGAAGCAAGCGTAAGTGGTTTAGCCAATCTTTCTCTTTTAGGTTACAAAATTTCTCCTGAAAAATTCAAAAGAGGTGTTTATGAAGCTATTGGAAGTAAAATTAAATTTAAAAATGGTTGGATAGCTGCACGAATTAATTTTGCTACTGTAGATGAGAATCTAAAAGTTATAGATAGAAGAGCTGGTAGAAATACATATGGGTTGGATATTTTAGTTGCAGAACTTAATAAAAAAATAAAAGTAAAAGTACCTTTTAAGATTTATCATACATTAGGACACCGTGGAGTGCTTATTATTAAAAGCAAACTTTCAGATAAAATTTCAGAAAATGATCCTTTTGATATAGGAAAGAAAGTAAAAAAAATTAAACCACTTGATAATTCTCGTTTAACAAAAAAGACTGCAGAAATTTTAAATAACTTTTTAGAACAAGCTTACCAAATTTTGAAAAATCATCCAATTAACTTAGAAAGACAAAAAATGAACCTTCTACCTGCAAATTATTTATTATTTAGAGAACCAGGAAATAAAATTTTAAAATTAAAGAATTTCTTTAAAAAATATGAATTTAAAAATGGTTGTGTTTTAGCAACAAATGGGGTTGATAAAGGTACTTGCTTAGCGGTTGGTTTTAAAGAATTTACCTTAAAAGAAGCTCAAGATATTGATGAAGAAATGACAATTGTTTATCAGGCCCTACAAGCTATTGCGAAAAAGAATTATCAAATAATTTACATTCATCTTAAGAAAGCAGATGAGGCAGCTCATGATAAAAATTTTGAAAAGAAAAAATACTTTTTTGAGAAATTTGATTTATTATTACAAAATGTCTTTACAGCTAATCCAAATGAAATATTTGTGATCACAGGTGATCATATTACTTCTGTTTTAACTGGTAAACATCAATTTGGTCCTGTTCCTATTTTGATAATCAACTCCTCTATCAAGAATAATCCTAAAGAGTTTAGTGAAAGTGAAGCATTAAAATTAGGTAATTATTTTAAAGAAAATTCACAAATTTGGCAATTTTTACGCAAAAATGTTAATTGAAAAACTAGAAAATATTTTTAAAAAAATAGCTAAAGATTATTTAGGAAAAGCTCATGCTGAAATAAGACATCATATTAAAGTTTTTTTACCTACAGATTTAGATTTAGGAGATTTTTCTACTAATATTTTATTTCTTTTTTCGAAAATCATTAAAAAACCACCAAATGAAATATTTGAAGACTTAAAATCTAAAATTGAAAAATTACATTATATTGAAAAAATTGATTTAGTTAATGGTTACTTAAATATTTTTGCAAATAAAAAGATCTTATTCGAAAATTTTAAAGCTATTTTGTTAAGAAATTCAAAGTTTTTAGAAAATAATCTAGGTAGAAGGCAAAAATTAATTATTGAATATGTTTCAGCTAACCCTACTGGTCCTTTACATTTAGGTAATGCTCGAGGAGCAGTTATTGGCGATATTTTGGTTAAATTGTTTAAGCTTAGCAATTTTAAAGTAACTAAAGAATATTATGTAAATGATAGAGGAAACCAGATTGAAATTTTAGTAGATTCTATTTTGTATGAGCTTGGACAAAAAGAATATAATGAAAATTTTTATAAAGGAGATTATATTAAAGAAGTAGCTGAAGTAGTTAAAAAACATCTAAGAACTTTCGATAGAGAAAAAATTAAAAAAATAGCTGTGAAATATATTTTAAATAAATATATCAAAAAACCATTGCAAAAATTTGGTACGCAATTTGACAATTTTTACTTTGAAACAGATCTCTATAAAAAAGGATTAGATAAAAAAATATTAAAAATTTTTGAAAACAAAAAACTTTTAGAAAATAGAGATGGAGCTTTATGGCTTTTGTTAACAAAATTAGGAGAACCCAAAGATGAAGTTTTAATTAAAAAAGATGGCGAACCGACTTATTTCTTCTCTGATATTCTCTATAATTATGAAAAATTTTTCATCAGAAAATTTAAATATTCTATTATTTTAGTTTCTTCTGATCATCAAGATCATGCAAGACGTCTTTTTAAAACTTTTACGAATGTTTTTTCTATCAAAGAAAATAGATTTAAGATTTTAATTTATCAAATGGTACATATTACTAAAGGAGAAGAGCGTTTAAAAATGTCAAAAAGAAAAGGTGTTTATATCACATTGGATGAACTTATTGAAACTTTAGGAGTTAATCCTATAAGATTTTATTTTGCTAAATATGCTTTAGAAAATACAGTTGAATTAGATTTGGATTTAGCCATTAAAGAATCAGAAGAAAATCCTATTTGGTATGCTCTCTATACGTATGCTAGATTTAATAGCATTCTCGATAAAGCTCAAGCTCAAAAGTTAAAAATTCCAGATAAAAAAGTTATTAAAAATAACTTAACAAGATCTTTTAAATATGTTGCAGAGAAAGAATCTTACCTTAGGATTTTAAGGAAAATTCAACAATTACAAGCTATTTGTTATGATGCTACAAAAAACATTAGGCCCAATTTATTACCCCAGTATTTAATTGATTTATGTAAAGAATTAAACTCTTTTTATGAAAAAGAAAAAATTTTAGAAGGAGATTATCAAGAAATTAAATTAAAATTAATTTTTGTAATATATGTAATTAAGGCTTTAGATTTAATTTTTTATTTACTTTCTCTTAAGCCTGTAAAAAAGCTTTACAATATAGACAGCAACCACTCCAATTAAATAACCCAGTAACAAACCTACAATAATATCTATTGGCCAATGCATTAAACTTAACCAACTAAAAATAGATACTAGAAGTGTTAAAATAAACATTAAAATCCCCCATTCTAAAAAATTATTTAAAATTACTGCAGATATTGCTGTCATCAAAGTTACATGTTGTGAAGGAAAACTATCAAATAATTGTTCACCAGGATGGAAATAACTTATAGGCCTTATAGAAGTATAATTAGCTTTGATTAATTGAACTATCAAAATACTTAAAAATATAGCCAACAAAAATTCAGCAAAAATCCTTAAAATTTTTTTATTTTTAAAACTTTCCTTTAAAACCCATAGACAAAAAACAAGCGTGCTTAAAAACAAAATAGAATCTCGTAAAAAATCAAAAATAACAATTATTTTTAAATTATGTTTTAAAATTTGGTATAAATAATAAGTAACCATGAAAAATTTAATTGTTTTTTTAACTCAAAATTTACATCCTTTTCAAATTATAACAAAAAATAGTTTTTGGATTACATTAGGGAAAATTCTGGGTGGAGTTTTAAGGGCTCTGCTGGTTATATTTTCAGCAAGGTTTTTAGGCCCAGACTTATATGGCAGTTTTGCTTTAGCTATTAATTTTGTTCTTATATTTTCTTTTTTACCTGAATTAGGTTTAACAGCAATTTTAACCAGAGAATTATCTAAAAGAAAAGAAGAAAAAGAAAAGATTTTTAATGAAGTTCTATCATTTTCTTTATTTTTGAGTTTAATTTCTTATGTTTTAATAATTCTTTTAGGCGTTGTTATAATCAAAGATATTCGTTCTTTAAAATTATTACCTATCTTGGGAATTATGATGATTTTTGATGTCTTAAGAGAATTTGCCTATGCTGTTTATAGGGCAGAACTTAAAGGTGAATTGCAAGGAATTTTACATCTTCTTACTAATTTATTACTTTTTATTTTGGGTTTATATTCTTTAATAAAATTTAACACTACAATAGCTTTAGCTTATGCTTATTTTTTTAGTATTGGGTTAGGATTTATTTTAAGTATTCTTTTCTTAGGAAAATTGTTAAAAACTTTTAAGTTTATCTTTGATTTACATATTTACAAGCTCTATTTTAAATCCAGTTGGCCTATCGCTATTGCTAATGCTCTTTATCTTTTGTTGCTTTTTACTGATTCTATAATTTTAGGTTGGTTTTATCCTTCTTATTTTGTAGGTATTTACAATTCTGTCGTTAAAATTAATGAGTTTTTAATATTGTTTCCTACTGGTGTAGCACTTGCTTTATTACCTTTGTTTTCTAGTAACTTAAATAATAAAGAAGAATTAAGAAAAATTATGGAATTTGGAATTTATTTAAATTATTTGATCGTTCTTCCTATAATTTTTTCTATTTTCATTTTATCGGATAAGTTAATAATTTTAGTTTTTGGAGAAAATTATTTTACTGCTACTTATGGTTTAAAAATTTTAATTCCTTCACTTTTAGCTAATTCTATATTTATGGTTTTTTCACAATTTTTAATTGCTATAGATAGAAGGGTTGAACTTTTAATTTACGAATTTATAGGGTATATTACAAATGTTTTACTTAATTTAATTCTGATACCTAAATTTGATTTTATCGCTGCTTCATATACTACAGCTTTTTCTAGTTTTCTAACTTTCTTATTAGGTTATTTTGCTATTCAAAAATATCTTAGTTTCAATTTATGGCAAGATATAACTAAACCCTTGCTCGCCTCATTGATTTTATCCTTATTTTTGATTTTGGTAACCAAATTTAGTTTAATTTTTTCAATAATAGGAGGCATTTTTGTTTATTTTCTCGCTTTAGTTTTATTAAAAGATAAAATCTTTTCAGAACTTCCTCGTTATTTAAGATTGCCTCGTTAATAAACTTTCTAATTTTAGTAAGGCAGGTAATTGATAAGGAATAATTTTTTTCTTTGCGGTTTCCAAATCGATATATTCTACCTTATCATTTTCTGGATAAATTTTTTTAACTCCTGAATTGGGAGGCCATTCTATTTCTATAAATTCTTTACTGGTACCAAACTTATCTTTCTTAAAATCTTTATTCAAAAAATAAACATGAACAATTTTACCTCCTTTGCTTTTTACTCTACATAAGTATTTTAATTTTTTAATATCATTTTTTGTTAAATTAAGACCAGTTTCCTCTTCAAATTCTCTAACTGCAGTGATTAAGTAATCTTCTCTTTCATTTACTCCACCTTTAGGAATATGCCATGCTCCTAAATCTTTATTTTGCCAATACGGACCGCCAGGATGAACTAATAAAACATCAATTTTATTTGTCTTTTTATTCTTTCTATATACTAAAATACCAGCACTTATTTGCTCTCTTTTGTTTTCTTTTACGCTTTGTTTATAATTACTATATGACATATTTAACACATTTAATTTTTACAGTAATTATTTTTTTGTATTCAGGAATTACTGTTTTTAGATTGATTCAGCTTAAAGAATATTTTTTTCCTTCAATCTTTGCTCATTTTGATTATCCATCAAGTTACATTATTTTCTTTAAACGTACAGAACTTATTTTATGGCTTTTATGGTTGCTATTTGTTCTTTTGGCTATTTTCGGAATCACTTTTCAAATAAATACTTATTGGCTAATTCCTCTTTCTATAATTTTAATTATACTTCTAATTAAAAGAAAAGAACAACTACAGTTAATTAATTATACACCAAAAGCTGTTTTTATATTATTTGTGGCCTTTTTAATTAACTATAGAATTTTACAATATGGAGAGGGGAATTTAACTATAGCTACGATTTTATTAACTACATCCCTTCAATTTTGTGTTTATTTGCTTTCTACTTATTTAGCTAATATAATCACTAAACTTTATGCCAATATACTATATAAAAAAACAGAAAGAAAAATTTTAAATTGGCTTAATAAAGATAAAAAAAGGAAAGTTATTGGAATTACTGGTAGTTATGGCAAAACTTCAACCAAAGAAATTTTAGCTCAACTTTTAAGTAAAAAATATAAAGTTTTAAAATCACCTAAAAGACTAAATGCTGAAATAGGTTTAAGCCAGTTTATTTTAAACAGTGAATTAGAAAATTATGAACTTATTATTCTTGAAATGGGAGCTAGGCAAACTGGAGAACTAGAAACAATGGTCAATATATTTCATCCTAAAATTGCTTTTTTAACAGGATTAGCTCCTCAACATTTAGCAACTTTTGGATCTTTAGAAAATATTATTAAAGGAGAGGGTTTAGAAATTTTTAAAGAACTAGATTCTGATGGTATAGCTTTTTTAAATGGAGCCAACGAACTTGTAGCAAAAATTTATGAAGAATTAAATGTAAAACAAAAATATCTTTATGCTTCAGAAGAAGGGCAATTTTATTCTAAAAATGAAATATTTTCATTAGATGGTACAGAATTTGATTTTATTTATCCTGAAGGGGAAATTTCTTTAAAGACAAATTTGGTTGGTAAACATTTTTTAGAAAATTTGATAGGAGCTCTAGCTTGCGCTTATATATTAGGAATTAAGCCTGAAGAATTAAAAGAAGAAATTCAAAATATTATCCTTTTGCCACATCAATTTGAAATCGTTAGAAAAGAAAATCCTGTTATTATAGATGATTCCTATAATGCTAATTTGGTTGGCGTTAAAAGGGCTCTTGAATTTTTCTTACAAATTCCTTTGTCCTATCGAATTGTATTTTTCGCTGGTATTTTAGAATTAGGAGTTGAAACTCCCAATATTTATTATTCTTTAGTGCAAGATTTCAAAAAAGTAGATAAAATAATATTAACCTTTAGAGATTATGCTGAAGTATTTTTAGAAAATATTTATAATAAAGTTGTAATTTATAAAAATGAGAACATTAAAGAAATTTTGAAGGATTATCCATTACAAGAAACTGGCATTTTAATTTTAGGTAGAATTCCAAATAAACTATTAGAAGAAATTAGAAACCTATGAAAAATAAATTAATTTCTACAGATTTTTACCCAAATTTTGAAAGAGACGATTATTTTTTAATTAAGAAACTTTTGAAAAATAGGAAAAATTGGATTGAAGGTCCTGAATTGGAACTATTAAAATTTGAATTTAAAAAATTTTTCCCAGATTCAGAAATATTTTTATTTTCTACCGAAAGAGGTGCTTTAGAATTTTTTCTTAAATTTTATTTAAGCAGTAAAAAAGAGAAAAAAGTGGCTATTCAAGGATTTACTTGTTTTGTTGTCCCTAAAGCAATTATTAATGCTGGTGGTATTCCTTTATTTCTCGATATCAAAGAAGGCTATGTTAATTTTACTATTGATGAATTATATAAAGCTTATCAAAATAATCCAGATATTTCTGTAGTCATAATTCAAAATACTTTTGGTGTTCCTAATGATATTGAAAGCATAATTAATTTTTGCAAAGAAAAAAATATCCTTCTTATTGAGAATTTAGCTCATTCTTTTAATGCCAAATACCAAGGAAAATTTTTAGGAAATTTTGGTGAAGTAAGTTTAATAAGCTTAGGAAGGTCTAAAGTTATTTCAGGAATTTTTGGTGGAGTTTTAGTTATAAGAAACAAAGAACTAGCAGAAAATTTTGTTTCATATTATGAGAATTTAGAAAATATTACAGATAAAAAATGGCTTTTTAAAGTCTTATTATATTCTTACTTGATGCGTTATATTCGAGAAAATTATAGTTTGTATGGAAAATTTTTAGGTTATGCTTTAAGAAAATTTAACTTAGCTGTTTTAGATATCACAGAAAAAGAAAAAAGAGGATTTAATGAAAGTTATACAGTTAAAAAAATGCCTAATGTTTTTGCTACAATAGCTTTAAATCAAATTAAAAAAATAGTTAGATTTTCTGAGCATCGAGAAAAAATAACTAAAATTTATTTGAAAGAAGGATTATTACCTTATGGAGAAAATTCTATAAATTATGAATTTTATTATTTAAGATTTCCGATTACTTCCAATCAACCTAAAAAACTTATTGAAAAACTAAAAAAATATAATATTTACTTAGGCAATTGGTATCATTCACCTTTAGCTCCCTTAGTAAAAAGATTAGATAGGTTTGGTTATTATTATGGTATGTGCCCAAATGCAGAAAAACTTAGCTTAATTATCTTGAATCTACCTACAAATATATTAACAGCTCCTGAAGATGCTCATTTAGTTGCAGAATTAATCAAGAAAAACATTTAAATATGATTGAAATAAAAAATATTAATGAAGAAGATTATAAAAAATTTATAGAGAACATTAAGCCTATTTCTTTTTTACAAAACTTTGAATGGGGAGAAGTAGAAAAAGAATTGGGTAGGGAAGTATATAGAGTTGGAATTTTCGATCAAGAATTAATAGGAGCTTGTCAAATTATAGGCTATCAAGCAAAAAGAGGAAATTTTTTAGGAATTTTACATGGACCTATATTAAAAGAAGAATATAAAAAATTTTTTATTGAAATTGTTAAAAGTTTAATTACCTATATTAAAGATCTAAAACTTCACCATACTTATGCCTTTATAAGAGCAAATTTTTTGCTTGAAGAAAATGAAGAAATTTTAAAAGAATTAAATAAAATAGGTTTTAAGAAAGCACCTAGGCTTTTAGTTACAGAAAATTTTTGGATTAAAGAATTAAATAAGTCTGAAGAAGAATTATTAAGTGAATGTACTTCTCATCATAAAAAATTAATTTTAGAAGGTTTAGATAAAGAATATATCGAAATTGAAAAAACAAATGATTTGGAAAAAATTAAAATTTTCTTAGAACTTTATAGAGATTTAGCTTTAAGAAAGAAATTTGTTCCATATCCAGAAAATTTAATTAAAAAAGAATTTGAAGTTTTTTCTAAAAATAATAAAGCTATTCTTTATTTAGGAAAAATGGAAAACAAATATTACTCAGCTGCTTTAATAATTTTAGAAAATAATATTGGTTTTTATCATCATGGAGCTTCTCTTTCTTCTAAAGAACCTGTTAATTATAAATTGCATTTTAAAATAATTCAAGATTTAAAAAATATGAATTTTAGGTTTTATAATATGTGGGGGATTACTGAAAAAGGACCAGAGCATCCTTGGTATGGTTTAACTCAATTCAAAAAAGGTTTTGGAGGAAAATTAATTAAACTTTTACCAACTTTAGATTATCCATTATCTTCAAAATATTACTTAACTTACATATTTGAAAAATATTTTGAAAATAGGTTATAATAATTATTGCGGGCTGGGAAGATCTTTTTGAATAGCACCAAAGGGCAAGGAAAGACATACCCCAGCCGGCATTTTTTATTTTTTATTTTATAATTTAATTAAGCGGGCTGGGAAGGTGTTAAAGAATCCCTCGTAAGAGGAAGATAGTAAGGTAACCCTAGCCCGCTATTTTAATTTATC
>Ga0080004_1122163_pt1 | contig 56655 bp, 45 predicted proteins | sample WasSprMetagenome_FD_69207 | JGI IMG/M metagenome (GOLD analysis project Ga0080004, IMG submission 69207) | Sulfidic aquatic microbial communities from Washburn Spring, Yellowstone National Park, USA - WS (SPADES assembly) (version 2) | ecosystem: Environmental > Aquatic > Thermal springs > Hot...
GTTTGTAAATAATGTTGTCCACCATCTAATTCTATCACAAGTTTTACCTTTGGACAATAAAAATCAACGATATAATCTCCTATTGGTCTCTGCCTATAAAACTGAAATCCTTTTATCTGTTTCATTCTGATTCTATACCATAGTTTTCTTTCAGCATCAGTCATATTTTTTCTTAATATTCTTGAAAACTCTTTTAACTTCTTATTATATCTTAACATCTTTTCTCTCCAAATCCCCCCATTTTATTCCCCCCTTTATTAAAGGGGGGATAGGGGGGATTTTATTTTCCCCCTTTATTAAAGGGGGGACAGGGGGATTTTTTCGTTTCTCACCTCTCCCCTTTTTCACGATTCTCACTTAATCCTCCCTCTCCAACTTTCTCATTACAAAGTCTTTTACATACTCTGCTTTACTAATCGCATCCTTTGTTTCATCATCCGATGGAAGATAAAAACCATCTGGATATCTTAATTCTGTTGCATAAACACTAAGTTTATGAATATTTTTTTCTATAAGTTCTAAAAATTCTTTATCAATCTCTGCACACAAATCTATCAGTTTAGAAATATTATGAGTCCTATCAAATTCTTTATTTTTGCTTACAAGAAATGCTTTAAGAAGTTTTTCAACCGCCTGCTGGCAATGATAACATACAATAGAATTTAATATTTTTTCACTCACAAGTTTTCTTGCTGTAATTAAATCACTTTCTGCTATCATAAGCCATTTATTTACTTTCTCATCCATAAATATTTACCTTCTTTATTTGCATAATAAGAAACAAATCCAATTTCATTTTTATTCTTCTCAAAATTTTCTTTAGTTCTTATTATCAAATCTATCTCTGGTTCAAATTTAACAAGCGCCCACTGAATATTTCCATATAATTCTCTAATCTTAAAAAAATCTGCATCTTCAATAATCACATATATATCAAAATCACTATCCTCTCTATTATCGCCTCTTGCTCTTGAGCCAAATAATATTATTCTATCAACAACAATTTGCGCTTTTCTACATTCCTCAAGGATTACATCCTTTATCTTTTCTAATTTTTCATTATCTTTCATAAAACCTCTAAAACTCCTCTTTTCAAATCCCCCTCATTCCCCCTTTACAAAAGGGGGAAGAGAAGGGGGATTTTCTTTCCCCCCCGACGTTATGTCGGGGGGAGTTAGAGAGGGATTTCTCTTTTCTCACCTCTTACTTTCTCACTTCTCACCTACTCAAAGCTCACCTTTTATTTTCTCAAGATTCTCGACAATATTTATCTTTATCTCATTTTCAAGTTTCTTTGCTTTATCTTTTACATAATCCCAGTTAATCTTATTTCTTAAAGCAATCATTTTAATATCAAACTTATCAATCTCATTAAACCTTATAAGTTTATAAACAATCAAATCCTCAGGTTTAGGTAAAAAAATATTGGAACCTAAAAATTTTATCTTTTTTGCTTTTTCTATACTTTCAAAATCTATGGAAAAACTAGCCAACCTTAAATCAATAGAAAAACTACTTTTATGCTCCATCTTTAAAGGATAACCATTTAAAAAACCTTTTAATTTTTTACTTGAAATTTTTTTAAAACCATAATTCAAAAATTTATTTAAAATCTCCTTAATATTATTTTTATCCTCTATCATTAAAATGATATCAATATCAGAAGTCATTCTTGGTTTTCCATAAATAGATGAAGCAAAACCTCCAATTATAACATATCTAATCTTTTCTTTTGAAAATATCTCCTCTATTGCTTTAATTATTTCTTCCATAAAACCTCATAACATTTTTCATAAGTTCTTCTGTTAATCTTATTGACTTTTTCAAACTCATATTTTTTAATTCCTGAATTTCTTCTTGTTCAAAAATCTTAAAACCTTTTAGTTTATTTTTCTTCTTTTTATTATCTTTCATAAAACCTCTAAAACTCCTCTTTTTTGTTTCTCACCTCTCACCTTTTTACCTGCTCACTTCTTACCTACTTTTGCCCATGGTCTCTTCATAATCCAATTCTCATACTTTCCTTATCTTTTTCTTCAATTCTTCTGGTAATAAATTTATAATTTCTGGTTTTACCTCAATAAGCCTCATTATATCTGCAAGGTCCTTCTGTCTTTTACTTTCTCTTCTTTCTCTATCTAAATATGCCATAACTTTACCTTTTAAAACATCCTCAATACTTGCCACAGGCAAATTATATCCTAAAACCATTTTCTTTTTAGAGCGTTTTATAAAATCTTGATAAATTTCATCTGTCTGTATCTGTATTCTAAGGTCAGAGTATTTATCAGAAATATTAATGCTATGCTCAAATTCTTTAACTTTAAAATTCTTCCTTAGTTCATCAATTAACTCACTTAATCTATCCTTAGATACAACGACATCAATATCAAGAGATACAACTGGCTCAGCATAAGCATTTACTGCAAGTCCTCCAATAATGCAAAACTTTATCTTTTTACTCTTTAAAATTTTAAAAAAATACCCGACAAAATCTTTTTTACTATCAGAAATCCTATTAAAAAATTCTTTCTTAGTCATAATATTTTTCTCTCTTGTCTTCCATTACCTTTTTCAAATCCCCCTTTTCCCCTCCGACGTCACATCGGAAGGGAGATAGGGGGATTTTTTATTTCGTTTTTCACTTCTCACCTTTTTCACGATTCTCACTTAATCCTCCTTCTCCAACTTTCTCATCACAAAATCTTTTACATACTCCGCTTTACTAATCGCATCCTTTGTTTCTTTACCTGATGGAAAATAAAAATAATCCGGATATCTTATCTCTGCTGCATATATAGTTAAAGAATCTACGTTTTTATCGAACAATTCACTAAAACCTTCATCTACACCTAAACACAATTCTATCAATTCTGAAATATCATGCGTCTTTTTAAATTCAATACCATTCTTAACAAGAAATGCCTTTAAGTATTTTTCAACTGCTTGCTGACAGTGAAAACAAATCATATCATTCGCAGGTTTTTCAGTCATTAACTCATCTCTGGCTATTTTCAAATCACTTTCTGCTTTCATAATCCATCTTTTTATGTTCTCTTCCATATATCAACACCTTCTTTATTAACATAATATGAAATAAAACCAATACAACTTTTATTTTTCTCAAATATATTCTTTGATCTTATTATGACATCATTACTTATATTTAATTTCACAAGTCCTCTCTTTATTTTCAAAAAAATATTCATCATATCTGAAAATTCTAACTCATTATCAATAATCACATATATATCAAAATCACTATCCTCTCTATTATCACCTCTTGCCCTTGAACCAAATAATATTATTCTATCAACAACAACACCTGCTTTTTGACACTCATCAAGAATTATCTCTTTTATCTTTTCTAATTTCTCATTGTCGTTCATATTACATCCTTAAACTCCTCTTTCAAATCCCCCTTTCTAATTTCCCCCCTTTATTAAAGGGGGGACAGGGGGGATTTTTTCGTTTCTCACTCCTCACTTACTCACCTCTTACCTACTCACCTCTCACCTCTAACCTTCTCATTCCTTCTTTTCACTTTCTTTTATTTTTTTCTCTATTAAGTTTATAAAAATACCAGCATTATCAAAAAATTTCAAAAGTTCTTCATCGTCAACATCAAATACAGGCTCATAATCAGCGTTTTCTCTTAATTCAAAAAGATTTATAACAAACCTGTGAAATTCAGGTGATATCTTTCCTTTTTTAGCATATTCTTTCCCAAAATAAGATATTACTCCACTATGTTTTTTAAAATACTTATTCTCTTTAAGCAACAATGCTTCAATAGCGTAAAAAACAGAATAATAAAGCCGTGATACTGCAATATCTTTATAACCCTTATTAAAAAGTTCTTTTGCAACTTTTAAATTATCATTTGCTTTTTTCAAATACAACTCTAATTTTTCCATAACTCTATTCCTTCATTTTTTATATTCTTAAGCAAACCTGTATCAAATTTCTCATAATCTGATTTTCTTTTTATAATTACACTGATAAGCAAATCATAAATATAACAAACACTCCAAACAATATCATATATCTTAAATCTTTCCTTTTTGATATCTACATAATCACCTAAAACTACCATAATATCTATATCGCTATCATCTGTTTGGTCCCCTCTTGCTTTTGAACCATAAAGTATCACCTTAACCAAATTCTCGCCATATGCCTCTTTCAACTTCTCTATCAACTCTCCTATCGCTTTTTTCTCTATCTCATTTAACATATTCTTCCTCTTTTAAATCCCCCTTTATCAAAGGGGGATTTAGGGGGATTTTTTCGTTTCTCACTCCTCACTTACTCACCTCTTACCTACTCACCTCTCACCTCTAACTCCTTACTTTCTCACTTTTTCACCTGCTTACTTTTACCTTTTTACTTTTGAGTACCAGCATTACCTTCATCATGTTTCCTGCGTTATTTCTTCAGCAAAGTCCTTTAAAAAGAAATCAACTGCTTTTTTCTTTTTCTCAACATTTGTTTTATTTCTCTTTAAATTTTTTAAACTTTTATCTTTTTTAGTTTTGAGATTTGTCTTTATCATTTTAACCATAAATCCTCCTTAGAAAATTTAATCAAAATAAAATAACTCCCTTTTTAAAGGGAATATATACAATCTGCTCATTATATTATAGTATAATTTTGATATTTCAAAAAAATTAAATTTTAAAAAAATTTTAGACAAAATAAAAAAGCCGTTGTGATGGATTCCCATTTGGGCGCTTCCCCCTACATCCCAAGCGCCATATACGCCATATACGGCATTTCCATCACAACGGCTAAAAATAAACAAATTTTTCATAAACCTTCGGCAACCTGACGCTCCGACGTATCGTCGGAGTCATAGCTTTGCGTCCCCCGATTTACATCGGGGTTTGCTATTATCGAGTTATCCATAATAGTATAGCAGATTTTTTTCTTTTGTCAAGACCTAAATTTTTTAATAAAAAAGTGTTTCTTTATCGTCTGGATTTAATTTGTGGTTCAGCAATCTGTAAACCCAGATCTGATAAACAATAACTATCGGAACAAAGACAATAGCGACAGCACTCATTATTTTAAGCGTCATAAAACTTGATGATGAATTAAAAACGCTTACATTGAAATCAGGTATTTTTGAAGGAATGATATTAGGATACTGCGTAGAAAAATTGGCTATAAAAAAGAAAAGAAAAAACATAAACGATTTCATAAAAGCGAAGTAATCCTTTCCTTTTTCAATGGATTTTTTAATAAGTATCATAAATAAAGCTGCAAAAGCATATGAAACAACGCTTATATAACCATTTAAGGAATTTAAGATAAAATTAGGATTTTTAATGCTTGGAAGAAAAATTATAAAAATTCCATAAAAAAGAACCGAAAAAGCCCAGATTTTTTTGGAAATAATTTTCATTTTTAGTTTGAACTCACCTTCTGTTTTATAATAAAGCCAAAGCGCTCCATGCATTGATATAAAAATAACAAAAGCAATTCCTGTAAGAATTCCACTTGAGTTTAAAAGCCCAATGGTTCCCTTCGTATATCCATTGCTATCAACATAAACCCCTGACCATAAGTTCCCAAAAGCAACTCCTAAAAGAAAAGTTGCAAGAAAACTTCCAAGAAAGATAAAAAAATCAAATATTTTTTTATTCTCAACTTTGCTTCTTAACTCCACCGATACGCCTCTAAGTATTAAACTTATCAAGATTAAAAAAAGCGGAATGTAAAACCAACTAAACATTTTTGCATAAGCCTCAGGAAAAGCAGCAAATGTTGCTCCTCCTGCGGTTATTAGCCATACCTCGTTTCCATCCCAGAAAGGTCCAATTGAGTTTATTATAGCGGTCTTTTCTTCTTCTTTTTTTGCTATGAAATTCATTAAAATTCCGCTTCCAAGATCAAAGCCATCAAGCGTAAAATAAACGCTCCACAAAGTTGCCCATAATATGAACCAGAGTATCTGAAGAGATTCCATAAACTCCTCCCTATTCAGTTATTCCTTTTCTTGCATTTTTTATCATAAGATAGAAACCAGTTATTCCGAGAATTGTATAAACTATCATATAACCAGAAAATGAAAAGATTACCTGAGAGGAGGTGAGGTTCTGACTTATAGCATCCTTTGTTTTCAATAAACCATAAACAGCCCAAGGTTGTCTTCCAACTTCTGCAACTATCCAACCAAGCTGCGTCGCTATATAAGGAAGAGGGATTGAGTAAAAAATAACTTTCAAAAATAATTGATTTTCAAGTTTATTTTTATATGATAGATATGCAGATAAAAATGATATGGCTATAAAAATAATTCCTAAAAAAACCATTATCCTGAAACTTAAAAAAGTCAACAATACAGGCGGTCTTTCATCTGCAGGAAATTCTTTTAATCCTTTTATTTCAGAGTGGGGATTGTATGTGGCAAGTATCGAAAGAAAATATGGAATCTTTATAGATTCAATCATATTTCTCTCATTTTTTTCGTCAGGAATTAGAATTAGAGGATATGAAGCCCCTTTTTTAGTTTCCCATACGCTTTCCATAGCAGCAAACTTGGTTGGCTGAAATTTATAAATATCTTTAGCGTGAAAATCACCAAAAATAAAAACCATTATCGAACTTAATGCACCAAAATATGCTGCTATCTTGAATGATTTTTTAAATATTTCCTCTTTGTTCTTTTTAAGAATATGATAAGCCGAAATTCCCATAACAAAGAAAGCCCCAACAACATAAGCCGCAAATACTGTATGAAAAAATTTTACCCATCCGTACTGATTCAATAAAAACGCTTTAAAGTCAACGAGTTCTATCCTTGAGCCGGCTATCGTATATCCTACAGGTCTCTGCATAAAAGCATTTGCAAATAGTATCCACAGAGCCGAAAGATTTGATCCTATTGCTACCATCCATATAGAGAAAAGATGTATTTTAGGACTTACTTTTTTCCATCCAAAAATCCAGAGACCTAAAAATATTGATTCCAGAAAAAATGCCGCCGTCGCTTCTATGGCGAGAGGAACACCAAATATATCACCAACATATTTTGAGTACTCTGCCCAATTCATTCCGAATTGAAACTCAAGCGAGATTCCTGTAACAATTCCTATGGCAAAGTTTATAAGAAAAAGTTTTCCGAAAAATTTAACAAGTTTAATATAATCCTCATTTCCAGTTAGATACCATATCGTTTGCATCACGGCAACAAGAATAACAACGCCAAGCGTCATTGGAACAAATAAAAAATGAAAAGCAGCTGTTAAAGCGAACTGCAATCTTGATATAAAAAGATAATCCATAAATTGCCTCCTTAAAACTTATTATATTAAATTTGGAATTGCTGTGCCAAAATACTATTAAATCTGTCCCTGAAGATAATCTGAATAGATCAAAATTATATCCCCAAAAATATTTCATTTATTCAAAATACTAAATCCTCCTTAAATTCTTCCTTTATTAAAGGAGAAAACGAAGAGGGGGATTTTAAAAGCAAGGCTAAAGCCTTGCCCTACAAAAAATCCCTCTTTAGTTCTATTCCGGCGTTACGTCGGGGGAGATAGAATGACAGTAAATTGTAAACAAGGTATGCTCATTTAGTTTTGATTCAATCTTATAACTAAAATCATGAAGTTCAAGTATTTTCTTAACCATACACAATCCAAGTCCAAGCCCCTCGGTCTGACCTGTAAAACTTTCTTCAATCTGATAAAATTTCTGAAAAATCTTATCAATCTCGTCCAAACTTATACCATTACCATTATCCCATATAGAAATTGTTTTTTTGTTATTTATTATTTTTGAAGTCACTATAATTTTTTTCTGCGGTTTTGAATTAAACTTTATCCCATTCCTTATTATCTCAGATATTGCTTTTGAAAAAATCTCAACATCAACATTTAAATCAAATCTATCAATTATAACGCTATTAAAAACAACTTCCTTAAAATTATCTCTAAAACCATCAAGAATCTTTTTAATCAATTCTTCTACTTGAACATTTGAGAACTTTAAATCAGATTTTGTTTTGTTTTCAATAACTGAAAAATCCAACATCTCATCTATAAGCGAATTTATTTTAAATCCTGAAGAAACTATCCCATCAAGCATCTTTTTTTCCTTCTCGCCAAGCCCATTGATATTTCTAAGGAGTTGTGAGTAACCAATAATTGATGTAATCGGTGTTCTAAACTTATGTGAGATAAGCGATAAAAATTCTCTTGATATCCTTTCTTCAATTACCTTTTGCGTTATATCATTGAATATCCAGAGATACTCACCATCAGTATCTTTAAAACTATCCTTAATCAAACTCGCCTCAAGAATTAGTTTCTTAGGTTCATCCCTCTCAAGAATAAAATTATAATTTCCACTACTTACAAAAATATTCTCAATGGGTTCACTCATTCTGAAATTTTTAAACATATCTATTACTTTCTTGTGAAAATTCTCATTGTAACTAAAATATTTCTTTGCTGCATCATTTAGCATTTTTATATTTCCGTTTTTATCCGAAACTACAACTCCTTGAGATATTAGTTTTACAATATTTTCAAGTTTATTTTTTTCATCTTTAACCTTATTGAAAAGCCTTGAATTTTCAATAGCAATTGCTGCTTGTGATGCAAACGCTTCAAAATTATCCTTATCCTCCTCATCAAACTCTCCATCAATTTTATTTACAGCTTGAATAACCCCTATAACCTTACCTTTTATTATCATAGGAGATGTTAAAAGCGATCTGGTAACATACCCGCTTTTCTCATCAATCTTTCTTGTATGGGAAGGGTCACTAAGAGCATTATTAGTTATGATGGATTTCCCTTCCTTTGCCACCTTTCCTGCTATTCCTTCTCCTAATTTAAGGCGAATTCTTTTAACCTCTTCATCAAGTTCCAGTGCAACATCAAAATATAATTCTCCTTTTTCCTCATCAAGAAGATATAAAGAAGCCCTCTCTGAATTTACGACTCTCGTTGCAAGCCTCATTATTGTGGAAAGCAAATCCTTTATATCAAGTTTTGAAGAAAGAAGTCTTGAAACCATTACAAGCATCTCAAGTTTACTTAACTCTGACATTAAAAAACCACTCCCATAATAAGACGATAATGTTTTTCATTATCATTTTTCTTAAAATCAGCATAATTATAATTTAAATCAATAAAATATTTCTCATCATCATCAAGATATGTTTTTAAACCAATAAGATATGAATTTATATCATCGCCAGAGGTATTTATCCTATCAAAAGAAAAATAAAGATAACTATTAAAATCCGGTTTAAAACTTCTACCATATCCAAAACCAATATCAGAGTAAAATGTATCATTTATTGTTCCAAGATAATTATATCCCCAAAATGATGAATAATCAAAAGGTGTAACAATTTTTTTAGGTTTAAAATTATATGAAGATCGTGCACTTAAAAAAAGATGATCATCAAAATTAAACTCTATTTGTATCTCTCCTAAAAAATCACTATGTTCAATTTTGCCTCTCTTTTGAACAGTTCCTAAATTTAATATTAAATTTCTTGTAAGTTCTTGATTTCCACTAATAATATCAACTCCGCCTTTTGCACCAAAAGCATATACACCACTTTCTTTTAGAAAATAAAAAGGTTTTATAGAAAAAACATAATTTTTTGATATGAAACCAGCATTCAATTTAATCGTATTTCCTTTATTTTTTTTATCTTCATAATACTCATATCCGCCACCACCAAAAAAAGAAGTAGAAATACTTCTTACATAATTGAAGTTATATCTATTATAACTATCCCCACCCCACCAGTATGAAAAATCTGTGTAATTGTAATCTTTTGAATAAATAGACAAAACACTCACCAAAAAAACAATTATTGTAAATAAAAAACCATACATAAATCTCCAAATTTTACTGTCCACCTTTTAAAATCTGATCAATTCTTTTTAATGCCGCATCAACATCAGCATTTTCTGGATCAAGTTTTTTTGCTATGGTAAATTCATCTTTTGCTTTTTGATAATCGCCTGCCTGAAGATACTTTATCCCTTCAAGATAATGCTGTTGTGCAGCTTGCCTATTTTGCTGAGTAATAATCTCTTTTTCTTTATCTGCTTTATTCCCAGCACTTTCAGATCCTTGCTCTGCGGCTTGCTTTTCTTTATTTTTCTTTGCTTCTTCCTCTTTCTTTTTTCTTTCTTCCTCTTTTCTTCTTCTCTCTTCCTCTCTTTTTTTCTTAAGTTCCTCTTCCTTTTTCATTGTCATTTTAACATTGTTTATATATTTTTCTATCTTTGCTGGGTTTTCTGAATATTGCATTGCTTTTGTATAAAGTTTTATTGCCTCGTTGTAGTTTTTCTTTTTGTAGTATGAATTCCCATCCTGTATATATTTTGTTTCTATCTCCCCTCTAAGTTCTTTAAAAAGTTTTTGCATTTTTTCATCATTTGGATTTATGATTAATGCTTTCTTCATAACATCATAAGAATCCTCCAGTTTTCCACTTGCATATAAATCAAGAGCTTCTTTTAGTTTTGCCCCAACAGTCTCATCTCTTATCTCATTTTCAAGTTTTGTAATATTTGAAAGGATTTCTTCATCTTTCGGAGAATACTCAAGTGCCTTATAATAAAAAGAAAGTGCCTTTTTTTTATCACCACTTTTATAGCTTTCATCCGCTTTTAATAAATAATAATTCTTAAGATCCCCCTCAATTTTTTTGTACCAGTATTTTGCTTTTTCGTTTGATGGAGAAAGTTTTACAATGACACCCATTCTTTTATATGCTTCAAGTATCTCCCCTTTCTGGTAAAGCGATAACGTTTCTGAAAGTTGCTCATCAATACTTATGCTTTTAGATTTCTCACTGCTACCACTTACATTTGCTATAATTCTTGCTTCTTCAAAACTTGGATCAATAGAAAGAACTTTTTGAGCTATTGTTTTTGCTCCTTCATAATCCCCTTGTCTATATAATTCATAAGCATTATCAATGATTCTTTTTAAGACATAATCCTGAATTTTTTGTTTTTCAAGATAAACAGCCTCAAGAAATTTTTTCTTTTCTTCAACATCATTAAGTTTATCAAGTCCCACATTTCCAAGACTTAAAAAAGCAATTGAATCATCTTTTGTTTTTTGAGAATAACAAACTGCACTATAAAGAATCATACTAAAAACAAAAATAATTTTTGTTTTTTTCATAAATCTCTCCCTAAAATGGCATTGTTCCACCACGAATAAGATCATAAATCATTGGAGCAAGCATCAAAATAAATACAACTGGAAATATAAATATAAAAAGTGGTATCAACATCTTAGTTGATGCTTGAGCTGCAAGTTTTTCTGCTCTGTTTAATCTTCTAAATCTCATATCAGCACTAAAGTTTCTTAAAAGATCAACAAGACTTGTTCCAAGTTCATCACTTTGTATAACAAGACCAGCAAAAGACCTTATCTCTTGAAGCCCAGTTCTATCTGCAAGTCTTCTTAATGCATCACGCCTTGAATATCCAAATTGAATTTCTCCAATCATTTTTTCTATCTCTTTTTCAAGTTCTGTTTTAACCGGTGAAACCTTAACTATTCTATCAAAGGCAGTTATATAATCAAGACCTGACTCAATCATAAGAGCAGCAAGATCTACAAACTGTGGAAAATTTCTAAGAATATCTTCTTGCCTTTTTTTTATCTTAGAATCAAGAAGAACATCTGGTATTACAAAACCTATTGGTACAAAAAATAAAGACATCAATAAAGAACCAGTAAGTAAAAAAACAAATATTGGAAACCCAACAGCCATACCTTCTTTTATATGTAGAAGCTTTATAGGATCAAGATTTTCTGGTTTCCCAAGCATTAAATGAATTCTTTCAATTTTTTTACCAACACCAAGATTTTTTGCAAGTATATAATCCATTTTTTCAAGAAAACCTCTTGATGGATCTATCTTATCAAAAGGAGAAACCTCTTTTGTGGATATATCCGCTATGGATGTTATTGGACTTTCCTCTACCTTTGCTGGTGAGAAAAACCTCTGAACAAATACAAAAGTTGCAATCGAGCCTATAACACCAAGCACTATGAGTATTACACTATATAGATCCATAATCACACCCTTATTTTACCGAGAGATGAAACAAGTTTTATACCTATACTCATCCATATAATACAGAATATTGCAGTAAAAAGTCCAAGTGGTGTAGAATAAAATCTTATCATAACATCTGGTTGAAATACAAATATTACTGATACCATTATCCATGGCATTATAGCAACAACTATTGATTGAATTCTCTGTTGTGCTGTAAGTGCCTTTGTTTTTTCTTCAAGTTTTGTCTCCTCCCTTATATCTATAACTATCCTTTCAAAAACCTTTGTAAGATTTCCACCAATCTGTCTTTGAAGAACAATTGCCCTTATCATATAAGAAAGCATTTTGCTTGAAACCCTCTCTTCCATAACTCCAAGTGCTTTTTCAAAAGGCATTCCCAATTGATAATTTTTAATTACAAGTCCAAATTCTTCTGAAATAGGCGGCAAAAGATCCTTTGAAACCATCTCAAAGCCTTGTATTATATCAAGTCCTGATTTAAGAGAGTTTGACATAAGGATTATCGCATCCATAAGCTGAGCATCAATCTTCTTACCTCTTATAGTTTTCATTGTCTCAAGAACAATTTTTGGAAGTTTAAAACCTATTATAACACCTATGAGCAAAAGAATAAAAAATGAAATTATATTCATTGTAAGAAGACCTAAAATCCCAAAAAATGCAATTGGTGCTACAACAAGATAATTTATATTTATATCAAGAAATTGCCTTGAAAAATCCTGCTTCCATCTATCAATCCTTGTTTTATAATCTGAAAACCATTTTTGAGTATCTTTTTCATTTAAAACAAAGAAAAGCCAAATACTTGCAAATATAAGGAAAATCCCAGCAACAGTAAAAATCTTCCACATCATCACTTTAAATTTATCTGGAGGGGTAGGTGGTTCATAATTTCGTGGAGGTTTAAATAAAACAGAGAATGCATCTTCAGAAAATACAGTTATTGCAATAACACCAGTATTATATTTCTTTGGATCAGATGTAGAAATTGACTCAAGAATCACTTCCATTTCCTTAAGAATTAAATGGAAAATAGAAAGAAGTGTTCTACCTCTTCCATCAAATGAATCATATAACCTTGCTCTATATAATCTATCAAGAGACATCTGAAATCTTATTTTTATATCAGCGTATTCTTTTACAAGAAGAGCAGGCTGAATTCCAGGACCACCTTCTTCTGGAGGAAAAGTTTTCTTTGTAACTTCTAAAAATTCATATATTATAGACACAGATGTTCGCCAAAGATCTGCTTCACTCACCTCTCCTTCCTCAGGATCACGCCACACCTTCTTGTTTATCATCTGAGGAAGAAGAGTATCCACCCACTGAGGCATTACATACCTTACATTATTTCCTCTACAATTAAAACTAAAATCTTTTATATCATTAGTTCTGTCTGGTTTTAAATAAAAATAAAATAATTGCATTTTTGTAGATGCACATTTAATCATCTCCATCTGAGATTTAGAAAAAACAGCAGAATAAAGTTTAGCACAGACTAAAATAAATGTGATTATAATTAAAGAAATTCTTTTCATTTTCATCTGTTCCCCATCCTTGCTTTCTTTTGTTCTTCTGTCCAAAATATCTCTATTGGCATATCAATTCCATGTATTTTGAATTCTTGAAAGAATTTTGGTGGATCTCCAGTTGCTGTAAAATACCCCAGCACTTTATTATTTTCATCAATACCTGTCTGAACAAACTTAAACAACTCATGAGTTAAAATATGATTTTCATCTCTTCCCGTTATCTCAGTTATTGAAGTAACCTTTCTTGTTCCATCTGAAAATCTTGTTAACTGAACTATTATATGAACCGCACTTGAAATCATCTCTCTTAAAGCCCATAGTGGCAAATCTGCACCTGCCATCAAACACATTGCCTCAAGACGAGTTAAAGCATCTCTTGGTGAATTTGCGTGAATTGTTGCCAGGGACCCTTCATGACCTGTATTCATTGCTTGTAACATATCAAGAGCCTCTGCACCTCTTACCTCACCAACAACTATTCTATCAGGCCTCATTCTCAAGCAGTTCTTAACGAGATCCCTTATCGTTACTTCACCTTTTCCTTCAATGTTTGGTGGTCTTGATTCAAGCCTTACCCAATGTTCTTGTTGAAGTTTTAATTCAGCAGTATCTTCAACAGTTATTATTCTTTCATCTTCCGGTATATAACTTGAACACATATTTAAAAATGTTGTTTTACCTGTACCAGTACCTCCAGATATTATTATATTTTTTCTCAAAAGAACGCATCCTCTTATAAACTGAACCATCTCGGGAGATATACTTCCCTTTGCTATAAGATCCTTATCGGTAAATGGTTTTTGAGAAAATCTTCTTATTGTAAGTGTTGGCCCGCTTACTGCAAGAGGAGGTATAATAGCATTCACACGAGAACCATCTTTTAATCTTGCGTCAACCAAAGGAACTGACTCATCAATTCTTCTACCTAAAGGTGCAACTATTCTTTTTATAACCTGTATAATTTGATCCTCGTCTCTAAAGCGGTATTTTGTTTTTATAAGTTTTCCAGCCCTTTCAATATAAACCTTATCTGGAGCATTAACCATTATTTCAGTTATCGTTGGATCTCTCATAAGTTCTTCAAGAGGACCAAGCCCAAGTATTTCATCAAGAAGTTCAGATATAAACTTTGATCTTTGCTCTCTTGTCAATGGATACTTTGTTTCTTTTTGTAAAAGAGAGTTTATTATAGAATCAACTTTTTTTCTTACTTCTTGATTTTGAGTTGGATCATCAGTTATTCTTATTCTTTCTGTTTCAAGAACTGAAACTACATCCCTATGAATTTTCATCTTAAGTTCATCCCACCAAGGTGGAACCTCTATATTTGCTTGCCTTACTTGTGATTGTGAAGAGATTTGCCCACCAGTAAGGTCTGAACTCTTTTCAAGCGCTTTCCATAGGAAATCACTTCCATGAGCAAACTCGCTTTGAGAAACTGATGTAGCCCATGTCTTTTCACTTGGCTCTAACTCTATTATCCTTGATATTATAATCTTTAATATCTTTACCCACTGCGCATTTGGATTCTCCACTATTAAAATTTTATTTTGATTAGAATAAGCAGGAAGTTCATCCTCCCATGGCAAATAACACAAAACATCTTTTCCTAATTGTTTAAAAAACTTTTCAATATCTTTTGGCGAAACAGATCCAGGCATATCATAAAGGTTTACAACCACATCAAACTTTGAAAGTGGAAAATGCATTTCATTTATATCTCTAAAAACATTTGCTGTTGAATTTAAAGAAGTTACATTTGCATTTGTTATCCAAAAAATAAGATCTGATATATCAAAAGAAAAAAACTGCATTGGATAATAAGGATCAACATCTATAAAAATATCATAATGTTGTGATAGTTTTGAAAAAAGCCCACTTAAAATTTCTGGAGAAAGTTTAAGGATATCTTGTCTTTTCTTTGCAAGAGGAAGAACCCCAACACCCCAACTTGACATAGGAATTTTTCCTTTAAGAAGAGAGCCCGCAGATGTAATTGATTCTCTTCCAAGAACTTTAAGTATATCAACAACTGTAGGAGCATTTGGTATACCAAGAATTCTATCATGTTCATATCTTATTAAATGGTCCATTGGCACAATAACAACTTCGCTATTTTCAAGATGAGAATAAGCAACAGCAGTATTTATAACTATAGATGTTTTACCAACTCCCTCCTTTGGACCTGTAAATGTTATTACTTTATTTGGCATAATTTATTTAATTATTTCAAATGTTACAAAAAGAAATAATGAGCTTTGATCTTCAACAATATCTTTTGACCTAAAAAGAGAACCTATTATTGGAATACTTCCAAGTATTGGAACTCTATTTATTGACATATTTCTAGTACTTCTTTTAAGACCACCTATTACAAGTGTTTCTCCACTTTTTAATTCAACCTCTGTTTGAATTTGTCTTGTAATCATTGATGGAATTGTTGTGTTTTGAATAACTACAGGTTTTGAGTAATCAGGATTTGAAACCTCAAGAGCTATTTGAACATCAACAGTATCTTTCTTATTTGGAACAACTGTTGGCAAAACTTGTAATATAACACCAAATTTTTTAAACTCAGATCCAACACCTTGGTTGTTTGAATAAGGTATTGGGATCTCACCACCAACTGTAAAATTCGCCTGCAGACCATTTTTAACAACTATCTTAGGATTTGATAACAACTGTGCTTTACCTTCTGTTTCAAGAAGTTTGAGAGATGTTGATAATTGTGTTCTTCTTTCAAAATCACCTATTGTTATAATACCAGGAATATTTTTCTCACCAAAATCAATGAACTGGTTCCAACCAAAACCACTTGTTTTTTGTATGGAACCGCTTATTTCAACTATATCCGCACTTACAGCAATCATAACATCCTGATTTGCCTGAGAATAACCATACGATACAAAAAGAACTATTAAAGAGATTAATTTTAGCATATTCACTCCTTTTACTTAATAAGCTTCTTAAAGCTTGCAATCTCCATATAATGAACCTCAACATCTCCAAGCGCCCTTACTACAACGCTAACTTTGCCTATCTCTTTTGAGAGAGCAAGATACTGCGCTTCAAGAGGATTTAAAGCAAGACTAAGAACTCCCTTATCTGAGAATGACTGCATTGCTGCTTCTTGCGCTGATTGTTTTTTTGCAAGATCAGCACTTATCCCCTGTCCTAAGTTTGAGCCAACTCCAAGAACTAAAACATTCTGTAAAATTGTTGCGGTAACTTTTTCTTTTTTATCGCCAACCACAGCATCAAATGTCACAAGGATATCTATTCTATCTCCAGGTTTTATCAGTTTTAACAAATCGCTCTCAACTTCAAGAGTTGCCCCTCTAAAACCAGGTGGAACCTTAACACTTAAACCCGCTTCAGGTGTAAGTGTTAAAAGCGCTGATTGAGTTATCTGATTTCCCTTAGGAATTCTAATCGCAGTAACAAGATTTGTTATAACTTTTATATCACTTGGATTTCTTATTTCATATGCATCCTTTTCTATAAATTTTCTTGGGACCTCAGCAATTTCAACAAGATCTGGTTTTAATATAGTTCTTGCAGGAAGATCATATTTTGCAACAAGAACCTGGGCTGTTTCATATGCCTTTGAAAGTTCTTTTTCTTTACTCGAAAGTATCCACCAGTACAATAAAGATGCAATTGCTGCAAGAAGCAATGGTATTAGGGTTTGTCTTTTTTCCATAATCACTCCTTTTTAAATTATAAAAAAAGAACATTAAATAAATATTAAAAAAAATTTAAAAACTCTGGCTTTTATAAAGTGGCTGTTCCACTGGCATTCTAACACTAACAGTAATTTTTCTTATATGATTTGTTTTTGGTGGATCAGCCAAAAAATAATTTACCATTGGAAATATCAATTTAACAGGATAAGTCAAAGTAATTATTATATCAAAGTTCTGTTGTCCCGATTGTGGATCAATAGATGTCATATCATAAATTGGATCTGCAAGAATAACATTACCACACTCACTTCCAAATATCTGACACTTAACACTCTCAAGCTTTGACTTATCTACTGCTGGATATTGTGGATTTTTACCACCTTGAGTTCCTGCAAGAAGAGATCCAATCCTTGCAATCTCATAAGCAGCATGATTTACAAGTATAACCTTGTGTGCTATAAATCCAAACTCCATTATTGTAAAAAGAAGAAGGAAAAATACAGGCAAAACAAGCAACAGTTCCACTGTCACCTGTCCCTTTTTTTCAATAAAGCAAAACATTTTATCTTTTCTTTTCGCTTTTCTCAAAGATTACTCTATTTAAACCAGTTAACTTACTGATTTCCTGCACCAGCTCCAAGGCTTCCCGCAGCACCTGATATCATTCCCTGTATCTGAGCCCACAAACTTGGCATATACTTCTTTATAGCCATACCTGCTATCAGCACTACTCCAACAACTACAGCAAGCATCAAGAGATATTCAACAGTATTTTGACCTTTTCTCATCTTAAGTTTCATTTTTCCCTCCTTCTAAATATAAATTATAGCACACTTATTAAAAAAATCAATATCTAATCCCTTATAATTTTATTATTTATTTTATTGTGAACGTCTCCTTATACATATGAAGAATTTTTAATCCGCCTTTTTCAAATTCTTTTGCACATGCCCACTGCATTGCTTTATGCATAACAACAAAAACTATCACCATAACAACGGTGATAAGAATATACTCAACTGTTGTTTGGGCAAATCTTTTTTTCATAACTAAAACTTATATTTAAATGTTAATTGTGTTGTTTTACCAAGTTCTCCATAAGGAGTTAAAGAATACTCAAGAGAATATGATTTCCCAAGTGCTTCTGCTGAATAGACCCCAATTCCAAATGACCATCCAGATGTCTGCGAAAGCCCTAATTTATCAAGTGTTGAGTCATCATAGTTTTTACCATAACTTCCGGTATCATTATATCCAAACCTTAAAACAAATCTTCCATACTGAAGAAGTTCTTCAGGAAGAGAAAACTCACATCCAAAACCAGTTTTTCTTTCAGAATCAGAGTATTTTTTTTGATCCACAGTTACAAGAAAATATCTGCTTAATATAAGACTTCCACCATACCTTGTTATCTGAACAACTTTCTTCTCATCACCTGAGATATTTTGTTTAGAAAAACCAAGATAAATTCTTCTTGAAAGTTTCAAAATTGCGCCACCATCCCAAACAAATTTTCCTTCTTTTGTTAAATATCTATCCTCATAAACATATTTTCCACTAAATCCAAGAGCAAATCTTTCCATAAAAAATGATCTTGCAAAAACTAAACTTCCAACCATATTTTTAAACTTAACATTATCAGAATTTATTGTAATACCATCGGCATCTCTTACATCAAAATTATCTGCTGAATAATATCCAAGTGAAAGCCCCCAAACATTTGTGCCATGTGGTTCAACATATGAAATATATTTTCCATTATAATCCTCAAACCATCCAACCATAGAAAAAGAAACCTCTCTCATCTGTGAAAAAGCAACACCTGCTGGATTTATTGAAAAAGAATCAACACCATCTATAAGACTAACTCCATTTCCGCCAAGCCCTGACAGCCTTGCAGAACCTGATGGAAGTTTAAGAAAAGTAAAACCAGATGTTCCAAAATTATCCTTCGCACTTAAACTCGCTACAAAGACAAGCAAAATTAAAAATCTCTTCATAAACACCTCTCTTTATGGAATTATAATCTTTTTTCTAAACTGGCAGAGTTCTTTTGTCCCTTGTCTTGAAGTAAACTTAAATGTTGCAAAATAAAGCCCCGGTGCAAGTTTTTGACCTTTGAGATTTGTTTTTGCCCAGTTCAATGCACTATCAACCTGACACATATTTCCACCTTTAAAATTATTTGAACCACTTAAACACATACCTTCTTGTAAAACGCCTATTCCATCGGGCCATTTATTTCTACTTGTATAAGAATAAACCTTTTCACCATTTAAATTATACACATTTATATCTATATCGCCGATCATTGGGACAGCAACTCTGAAATTACCTACATTAGAATTAAACGGATTTGGTGCAAAATATGAGTTCTCCTCAAAGAATTTACAAATATCACTTACATACATCTGCATCGCAGGAAGGTCTGCAATTAAAATATCATCTGCAAGTCCTTTGCAAGTTCCACCAATACATTCTCCTGTAATACTATCTATCTCATTTGAGTTTGTTGAAGCAAATATTCTAAAAGTATAATTTGCACTTGGAACCAATGCACCTGTTAGATCCCTTCCATCCCAAGATTCAGTAATTAATGTCCTTGCAGGTCTTACTCCAACTATTTTATAAATTAGACAATCTTTTTCGTTTGGATCTGCACAATTTTCTGGTTTTCCATCTTGATTAAATATCGTTCCAGGTTTATATATTTTTATGGAAACTTTCATAGGCTCGGATAACTGATAACTTATCTGGGCAGGAAATTCTGGTGTTAATGGAGATACAGCAAGGTCATATATTCGTAGTGGATAGTTATCTATAGTCATTGTAACTGTTGTAACATAAACATTATTCGGGTTGGCAAAAACATCTCTTGCTATAACATTAACATTATAAGAACCTATCATCCACTCACCATTTTTACAAGCATTTGATGGACTTGGTTTATAACATTTTCCATCCCAGAAATCCTTATAATTTATTAATGGATCTCTTATCTCTCCATCAACAACTTTTGCATATATTCTTGTGTTATTATGAACATCAGTTATTGTTACAGTAACAGACGATTGTCTTGTAAGTGAATATTCTATTAAATATGGTGGAAGTTTTATAACATCACTTGAGTTCTTCATCTCCGCTATTGTTGGTGTTACATTGAAATTCATTATCTGTATAGGTCCTCTTGAAACTTCTATATAGCCATAAACTATATCTGTTGCATACATTTTTGGTGTTCCACTTGAATAAGAAACTATAGTAAAAGGATATCTTCCATCCTCAACAAGATAACCATTCTTATCCCTTCCATCCCAGTATTCGGTAATCTTATATCTACCAGGTCTCATACCTGATAATGAATAAACAATATTATCAGGATTTGTATATGTTGACCCTGTCCATGGCCAAGTAGATGGATCTATTTGAATATCAGGTTTATAAATCTTTATCTCAGTCCACATACTCTGGCTTAGTGTATAAGTTATAGCTGCCTGAGTTGAAAGTCCTATTATATGTGTTGGTGAGACATCAACAATTCTAAATAAATTAACATCTATAGATGCATCATGTGTAAATATATTGTTCGGCATACATACATATGGATCTATAACATTTAAAACTGCTCTATATGTTCCACTTGAAACCCAGTTTCCATTGTTATCCTTTCCATCCCACATCTCCTGATTGGTAAGTCCACTGGATCTTGGTGCAGTTGAGACAATGGTTCTTACCAGATTATTTTGCATATCCCTTATCTCAAGGTTAATAGAAACAGGTCTTTGGAGTTGATATCTAAAATAAAATGGATTTAGACCAGCTGCAGGTGGAGTTGAACCAACAATTGTTGATGATGGATTTAAAAAAGCAAGAGGTTTTCCCTTTGCAATTGAAACCGTTCCAACACCAAGTTTTTGTGTCCATATATCACCACCTCTTCCTTTTGTCACAGCACTTAAAGCAAAAACATACTGACCATCACACAGATAATTTCCATTATTATCTTTACCATCCCAGTACATACTTACTGTTTGTCTTCTTGGTTTGGTTTCCATATAAGTTCTTAATGGACTTGAAGTAGGGCCACAAGAGGTAGAGCGGTTAGCACAATTTATATTACTAAACTGTGTCCCAGGTGGATAGATATCAAGATAAACTGTTGCATCTTCTGTAAGGATATAACTTATTATAGCAACATCTGTTGCAAGTGGTCCAAGGTCCTTTATAGATATATCTGTTATCTGAAGAGGATCTATGCTTATGTTATCACTATACTCAACAGCATTGTCCCATCCATAATCATCCTTAGCACTAGCTTTTATTCTATAGTAATAATTCCCAGCAGGAACCAATTGTCCATTATCATCTCTTCCATCCCAGAAATCACCATTTGTAAGTGTTCCATCAGGCTTTCCTTCACCAAATCTTGGAAGAGAATTGATTATTGTCCTTATTGTGGTAAAATCATTCCCAACAGGCTGATCTATTGTTATTGTAACTGTAGCATCTTTTGAAAGGCGATATAAAATATTATATGGCTGTGCACCAACACCGGTTATCTTTCCAACAACTGTTGGTGTCGCCTTAACTACATGGATATTTACAACATCCACAGTTATAGGATTTTGATTCTGACCGGGGAAAGCGGATGTTTGCTGAATATTTATATTACCTGCTGTTGGAGAGACTTGATTTGTCCTGACAGTTACTCTAAAACCATACTGACCATTTGTTTTTTTCCAAAATCCCTCAACGTTGTAACTTCCATCCCACGCTGTACAGAAAGGTCCTTGCGTCTGAGGATCAGTTGTTGCAAGACTGAAATGTGTTACGTTATATAAAGGAATAGTTCTAATAGGTGGTGTAGATGATGGATCAAGTGGATTTGCACCTGCTTTAAATTTAAATATCTCAAATGTTAACTCATCAACACCCATATTTGCATTTGCTGTTGTCTGAACAACAGCAGTAATCCAGGCACATAAACTTAAACACGCACCAGGATAAGGGTTGCCAGATAATAGCACAGGATTATCGAACTCTATTCTTGCACCGTAACGGTCCCATATAAGAGATTTATCACCCCCTGTGGAACCATTACAATATTTATCAGCACCCTGTGTTACTACAATGCTTGAAACATATAGTTGTTGAGAAAAAGAATAACTATAAGATAAAAAAGATAAAAAAAGAACACTTATCCACTTTCTCATAACATCTCCTTGTTTTTAATTTTTAAAATTTCAAATTTCTTCACACCCATCTCATCTTTTAAAACATACATTTCATCATTATATAAACTACAATATACAAAATTTTTAACATTTTGAGATGAAATTTTTTCAAATTTATCAGCAGTGTATTTAAATCTATATAACTTATTTGAAGAAAGAACAAAAAGTGTATTAGAATACCAAAAGATACTATCAACACTTTTAATCCCATCAAGGCTATATGTTGAAATACCATTTACTTCACCGTTTATATCATAGCGGTATAAAAGCCCTGTTATTGCATCAAATGACCAAAGATAAACCCCATCATAACTAATCCCTTGTGGTGCAATTGTTGCTGTTTTAAATGACCTTAAAATTTTTCCTGTATCAGGATCTATCTTTAAAAATCTCAAAGATCCTATATCAAGAGCCCATATATCAGCACCAGATCCAGCAAGTGAAACTATTTTTAACTTTGTTCCATCAAGATTATTTATTTTGGTAATCGTCTTTAAATCCTTATCTTTAAAAACAAGACCATCAGTAAAATGTGAAAATATATACCAATCACCTCTTTTAACAAAAGATGTATAGTTTATATCCTCAAGAGTGTATGATGATATCTTTGAAAATCTAAGTCTATGTTTATAATCATATGCAAGATAAAATATTGTACTTAAAACAAAAACAGATGCTAAAGCAAATCCAACAATCTTTTTAAAAGTTGAACTAATCTTTTTTTCTATTGTCTCACTAGAAGTTACAACTGTTGGAAGAACAATATTTTTATTTGCATATAGTTTCATAAGCTCACTTACTTTATATGACCATTTTGATGCATCCTCAAGAACCCTATAAAGCGCTTTTGCATTCTCAACACCTTTTTCCTCCTCTTCTTTCATTTTCTTTAACCATGCTTCTCTCTCCTGCCTTAATCTCTCCTCCCATACAGCAAACTCCATTCTATGACTTTCCCATAAACTTTTTTCCCTCTCCCACATCTCTTTCCATTGGGCTCTTTCATTATCCCAGGCAATGCGTGTATTTTCAAGTTGTTTTTTTAATTCTTCATTTTCTTTTGAAAGTGATGTAATTTTTTTATTCAACTCAGCAGTCTTATTTCTTTCTTGAAGAAGATTTGAAAAACTTTCCTCAACTGCTTTTTTTGATTCCACAAGTTGATTTTCAAGCATCTTTAATTTATCTTGAAGTGTAGTTTTTTCTTTTTCAAGATCAACAACCTTTTTTCTCAATTCTTCTTTTTCTTTTTTGATTGACTCAAGTTCTTTTGAAAGATTATCAAGATCAGATTTTGTTTTTTCAAATATACTTTTTAAAAGAGAAATTTCTTTTTGATGTTTTTCCTTCTGCTTTAAAAATATATTCTTTGATTCTTCCATCTTTAAAATAAGTTCTTTATTTTGATTTATCAAATTTTCTTCCATCTCTGAGTGCATCTTTTTTAAATTTTCAATAGTTTTATTAAGTGATTCTATTTGTGATTTTAGATCAGAAATAAGTTCATCTTTTTTTCTTATCTCATCTTCATATTCCAAAATCTTTGTTTTAAGTTTATTTTTTAAATACTCAATTACTTCAAATGTTGGAGATGAACTTTCTATATTAAAACCATCCATACTCATAAGACAATTCTACATTTCCATCTTTTCATAAAGATTTAATTAATATTAAATTTTTGTTTCATCGCTTCATTAACCTTTGAAGTTCAATGGTTGCAGGTGATATATCTACATTTTTATCCTGATACTCAACAATTATCCTTCTAAGATACTGAATAAGAACATCCTTTGATGCGTTAGAGGATTTAATCTTAAGATATTTTTCAAAATCTCTTCTAAACTCATCCTCTATCATTTTTCTTTTCTGCTCCTCACGCTGTTTTTCAATTTCTCTAAGTGATTGTTCATTTTTTTTCTGTTGCTCTATAATACTTTCAAGTTTTTCCCTTATCTTTTCTTTTTCTGAAATTAATGTTTCTTTTTCTTTTTTCTCAAGGTTAATCTTTTCATCAAGTTTCTTTAATTGGTATGAAAGTTCATCTATTTCTGATTGCATAGAGGCTATTTCTTTTTTTAGCTTTTCTTCTCTCTTTGCAGCATTTAATAATTCCTCCATAAGATCCTTTCTGTATTTGACCTCTCTCTTTATTATCTTTTCATAATCACTCTCAACATCCCTTCTTCCAAAATAAATTGTAAGGCCAATAGAATTTGAAAATGTATGAGGGCTACTTAAAGAAAAACCAAAAGAATATGAAATTTCCCAAAGATCCTTATTATAAAATACTCCAAAATTAACCCCACTTCTGTTTTTACCACTGAAAATAGAATTTGCAATTCTAAAATAACCATATCTATATGTTCTAAACAACTGAGAGAATGCAAGTGAGAAAGTGTATGAAGAATAATCGGAATTTTTTACAGAAAAACCAAAACCAAGAGATGTCTCATCCATAATTCGGCTAAAAGAAAATTTCGTAGTTCTATCAAAACCATAAAATGAAGATCCTCCTTTTAAATTTAAAAATGAAAGAGCAAATATATAGTCCCTTCTTCTTGCAAGAATTCCAAGATCAAAATCAGTAGTTGGCAGTCCAAAAATTTTATTATATGAAGAGCCAACCCTTTTTAAATTAATCCCCATATCAAGATAATCATTATCTTCATTTAGAAGGTAATAACTACCAATTCCAAAACAAAAACTATTGAAATTGGTTTTTTCAATTTCATTTCTCTCATATGAAACATTATAAGTTACATTTTTTGAATAAAGAATTGAAGGAATATAAAAATCATATCTTTTTATATTGTTTTGAAAACTACCAAACTGATTGTATTTCAAAGATGAATAAGAAGATGAAACTGTAAGATTTCTAATATTTCCATATGTTGCCGGGTTTGACCTTACAGGAAAATCAAGAAGTGTATTTGAGTATGCAAGTGAATAAGGATCATAAAAACTATCATCAAAAATTGCAGAAAGTTTTAATGCAATAATAATTATCAATAAAAGCATATCAATAAAATTTTACATAAAACTTATTTTCAAATTTGTTTATTTTTTGTTAAATAAAGTCAGAGTTCAAAAACTTTTAACTAAGAAACATCTAATTTGTAGGGAGATTTTAAAATTAACACTTATTCTCTAAAAATTTTAAATTTGCTTTATTTAATTCTTTGTAATAGGAGTTTAGGTAGTTTATTTTGATATAATTTTTAAAAGATATGATTTTAAAGTGATACTTAAAAACTTATATAAATTATGGAAGAGATTGAAAGAATATACACAGTAAGTGAGCTTAATTTTGAAATAAAAGAAATTCTTAGAAACTCTTTTTTTGACCTTAAAGTAATAGGTGAGATATCAGGTTTTAAAAAATCATCTCTTGATCATATATATTTTGATCTAAAAGATGAGAACTCAATAATATCTTGTGTTTTATTTAAATGGGATCAAAAAAATATAAATATAGAACTTAAAAATGGGATTCTTGTGAAAGTAAGTGCTGAATTAACTACTTATGATAAACAAAGTAAATATCAACTTGTAATAAAAAACATACTCCCATTAAAAGAAGGAGACTTATGGCAAAAATTTGAGAAATTAAAAAAGAAACTTCAAGCCGAAGGACTTTTTGACCCCCAGAGAAAACGCCCAATTCCAAAATATCCATCATATATTGGTGTAGTAACATCACTTTATGGAGCAGCAATTCATGATATAATATCAATAATTAAGAGAAGAGCACCTCATATAAACATAATAATTTATCCAGTTAAAGTTCAAGGAGAAGATGCAAAGTATGAAATCGCAAATGCAATAAAGGAAATAAACGAAAATCTTTCATTTATAGATGTACTTCTTGTTGGAAGAGGTGGAGGCTCACTTGAAGATCTTTGGGCATTTAACGAAGAAATAGTTGCAAGAGCAATTGCATCATCAAAAATACCAATAATCTCTTGTGTTGGTCATGAAACCGATTTTACAATAGCAGATTTTGTTGCGGATCTAAGAGCAGCAACCCCTTCAGCAGCAGCAGAAACAGTTTCAAATGAATATTATAATCTTATAGAAACAATCAAAACACTTGAAAAAAGACTTATTCTTGGACTTAAACTTACTTATCAAAGGATATACCAAAAGTTTAGTATTTTTGTAAACTCATATTTTTATAAAAAACCTCTCATACTTATAGAAGATAAAATCCTTAGTTTTGATGAATGCTTTACAAAAATGAACGAACTCATTGAAAAAAAACTAAAAGATACTATAAATTTATTCGAAAATCTAAATTCAAGATTAAAAAACTTAAATCCTTTTCTCCCAACAAAAAAAGGATATGCCATACTTTCTAAAAAAGATAAAATAATAAAATCAGTAAATGATGTTGAAAAAGGAGATGAGATTGATATAAAACTTTCTGATGGAATTATTGAAACAATTGTTAAAAATAAGGAGATTCTATGAAAAATAACAAAAAAACATTTGAAGAAAAACTAAAAAGATTACAAGAAATAGTTAGGATCCTTGAAAACGAAAATACTCCTTTGGAAGAGTCAATAAAACTTTTTGAAGAAGGGGTCGAGATATCAAAGGAATTAAACGAAAAACTAATAGAAGTTAAAGGAAAAATAGAAGTGATAAAAAAAGACGCAGAAAATAAAATAAAACTGGAAGAATTAAAGGATATATAAACTGAAACATTTATTTAACAATTTTAAAACAAATATTAAAACTAAGTTTGATATAAAATAAAAACGGAGGAATTAATGAATTTTGATGATTTTGAAGAAAAAACAAAACTTGACCCATCAACTATAAATGATCTAGAAACTGCAAAACTTGCATTAAGATGGGCTATTGAAAAACTTTATGCCCTCCGTGATGAACTTGAAGAAATCAAAAAAGAAAAACAAGAACTGCACTCAAAAAATAGAGAACTTACTTTAAAATTAGAACAAAACGAAGCACTTCTATCTAAATGGCAAGAAACAGTAAAAAAATGGGAAAGCATTGTTAAATCTCAAACTGATCTTGAAAGAGAACTTAAAGAAAAGATAAGGGATGAAATAATAAAAGAAGAAAGAAAGAATTTTGAAGAAACAAAACAAAAACTTCTTGAGGAAATAAATTATCTCAAAAATGAGATTGAGCAAAAAAATAAATATATATATTCGCTTAAAATTACATTTAGTGAGGAGTTAAAAAAATTTGCACAAGAAAAAGATAACGAGGTAAATACTATTATAGAAAATTACAAAAAGCAGTATGAAGAACTTGAAAAAAATTTAAAAGAAAGATATCTGAAACTTGAAAAGGAACTTATTGAAAAATATAGAATTGAGTCAGAAAATCTTGAAAAAAGTTTTTCAGAAAGATTTAAAATAGAATATCAAGAAATATTAAATCTCTATAAATCAAAAGAACTTGAACTTGAAAAAAGAAAAAAAGAGGTTGATAAACTGATGAAAGAAAAGATAAACGAAATCAAAAAAGAACTTGAAGAACAATATAAGCAAAAGGAAGAAAATCTAAAAAATGAAGTTTTACAAGAAAAAAAGATATTTCAAGAAAAATTAATTGAGGAAGAAGAAAAACTTCGGCTTCTATATTTATCAAATGTAGAACTTGCAACAAAATCCTTAAGAGAAGAAAAAGAAAAACTTTTAAAAAACATTGAGGAAGAAAAAAATAGAATCTTAATTCAAAAAGAAAATGAAATTCAAAAAATAAGAGAAGAATATATAAACAAATTAAATGATGAAATTGAAAAAATAAATTTAATGATAACTCAAAAAGAACAAGAATATCTTCAAAGAGAGTTAGAGCTTGAAAATAAATTTATTGAATATACAAAAAAGCATGATGAAGAATCTCTAAATAAACTTTCACAAATAGTTGAAACGATAAAAGAAAATTACTCAAAACTTCAGGAGAAATATTCTAAGGAACTTCAATTAAAAATTGAAGAAATAAATCAGAAGTGGATAAAAGAATCAGTTGAAAAAGAGAAGAAACTTGAAGAGGACTATTTACAAAAACTAACTGATGCAAAAAAAGAAATAGAAAAAGAATATTATGAAAAATACTTAAATCTAGTGGAAAAGAATAAAGAAGAAAAACAAAAATGGTACTCTGAAAAACTCACCCAGTTAAATCTTGAAAGGGAAAATATGATTTCTGAAATTGAGCAAAATTACAGAAGCCTTGAAGAAGAACTTAAAAAAAGATATGAAGAGAAAGAAAAAGAACTTACTCAAAAAATTAAAAAACAAGAAATTGAAATTGAAGAAGAAAAGAAAAAGATTGAAATTGAGATATCAAATGAGGTTGAAAAAAGAGTAAAAGATTATGAAGCATTGCTTAGAAAAAAATATGATGAACTTAAAGAAAACCTTATAACTGCTTTTAGAGAAAAAGAAGAAAAAATGAAAAATGAAATAGAAGAAGAATATAGAAAAAAATATGAATATCTAATCTCAGAAAAAAACAAAGAACTTGAAAAAAGATTTGAAGAAAAAATGATTGAAGAAAGAAACAAGATAAAAATTGAAACTAACAAAGAAATCGAACTATTAAAAAATGAACTTGAAATAAAGATAAAAGAAATTGATAATGAGAGAAAAAGATACCATGAAAAAATTATTGAGATTCAAAAAGAATATGAAAGAAAACTTGAAGAGGAAAAGAAAAAGATTGCTGAACTTTATAGAACCAAGGAACTTCACATAGAAAACTCGTTAAAAAATATCGATGAAATGAAAAAACAACTTGAAAATGATTATCAGAATAAACTTGCTGAAATTGAGAAAGACCATATTATACGAATAAACGAAATAAACCAGAAACTGATTGAAGAAAAACAAAAACTTATAAAAGAAAACGAAGCAAAAATAAGAGAAATTGAAGAAAACTACAATATCAAAATTAGAGAACTTGAGAAAGAATATAGTCAGAAAATAAAAACAAAGGAAGAAGAATTAACTAAATTTTACGAAGAAAGAAAACTTGAGCTTGAAAATGATTTTGAAGAGAAATTAAAAAATCTTGAAAAAGAGTATATCAAAAGAAAACAAGATTATGAAGAAAAATTAAAAAAAGAATATCATTCAAAGATAAATGAACTTGAACTTAATTATTCCAAAAAAATGGAAAAACTTGAAAAAACATATACAGAGATGAGAGAAAAACTACTCTCTGATTTTGAAAGAGAAAAAACTGAATGGGAAAAGAAAAAGATTGAAACACTTCTTAAAGAAAGAGCAATTCTTCAAGCAGAATTTGAAAAAAGAGAAAAAGAGCTTGAAGAAAAAATTAAAGAAGAAATGCTTACGCTTGAGATGATGAGAAAACAGATGGAAGCAGAATATCAAAATAAAATGTTTGAACTTGAAAGAGAATTCTTTTCAAGAATTGAAAAATGGCAAGCAGATTTTAATGCAAAGAGAAAAGAAATTGAAGAAAAACTTAAAGCAAAATACGATGAACTTGAAAGGGAAAGAAACACAATGCTACTTGAGATTGCAAGAAAAGAAGAAGAGATGAAAAAAAAGAAATAATATGGAAAATGAAATCTTTAAAGAAAACTTTGAAGAATTAAACCAATCAAAAATAATAATGGACCTTGCAAAAGAGGTTGAAGAAAAAAACAGGGAAATTGATATTTTAAAACAAAAATACAATGAGGAGATTGAAAAATTAAAAAAACTAAAAGAAATTGAGATTGAAACAATAATAAAATCAAAGGACAGTGAAATAGCAAGAAGAGAAAAAGAATTTATGGAACTTCTAAATGAAACCCAACAACGACTATATGAAAGATATCAATTAGAATTAAAACAACTTAACCAAAAAATGGAAACAGAAATAGATGAAATAAAAAAAGATTTTGAAAAAAAGAAAGAAGAACTTGAAAAGGATTTTAATAAAAGAAAAAAAGAACTTGAAGAAAATCATATTAAATTTCTAGAAGAACTTCAAATAAAAAATGCTGAAGAGATTAAAAGAGAAAAAGAAATATTAAACATTGAACTTAAAATTACAAGAGAAAAAATTGAAAATCAATATAGAGAAAATTTAGAAAATCTACAAAGAATATACCTTCAAAAATTTGAAATGTTAAAAAAATCACTTCAGGAAAGATTTGAATTAGAAAAAAAAGAAATAATTGAAAAAAAGGAAAGAGAGAAAGATGAAGAAATCTTTATTATAAAATCACGCATAATTGAAGAAAAAGAAGATGAAAAAAATAAGATAATTGCTGAAATAAACAAAGCAAAAGAAAATGAAATCTCACTAATCAAAAAAAGTTATGAAGAAAATTTAAAGATTATAAAAAAAGAATATGAAGAGGAAATCTCAGAACTTAAAAATATTATTGAAATAAAGGAAAATGAAATTTTAAGGATAATAAATGAACACAAAAAAGAAATAGCATCAATGAAAAACGATTTTGAGAAGGAGTTTAAAAAACTTGAAGAAGAAAATAAAAAAAGAACTGAGATGCTTGAAATAGAGTATGAGGAAAGAATAAAAGAAATAAAAAATTACTACGAAGAAAAAGAAAAAAAATTAAATATGGAAAAACAACTTATTGAAAAAAAGAAAAATGAATTAATTGAAAAAGAAGAAGACATCGAAATAGAAAAAGAAAAAATAAGAGAAGAACTTATAACAAGAGAACAAGAAGTAAAAAAATACTATAGTGAAATTCTAGAGAAAGAGATAAAAAGAAAAGAAGAAAGCATATCAACAAAATTAGATTTCCTTAAAAAAATAATTCAAAATAAAGACTCAGAAATAGAGAAATTAAAACTTGAGTTAAAAAATTTTTATGAAAAAATCCTTTCAATAGAAAATGAAAAAAATAGAATCATAAAAGATTTTGAAAAGCAAATTTTAGATAATAAACTCTCTTCTGAAAATGAAAAACTAATTCTTGAAACACAAATTAGAAAAGATTTAGCAAATAAGTTTTCTGAGGAACTTAAAAAAATTAACATCCAAGTTGAAGAAAAAATAAACTCAATACTTGAAATTATCGAAAGTTTTACTATCGAGTTAAACAACAATATAAATGAAAATTTTACATTAATAAACACATTTATAAGCAAAGCAAACATCTCATTTGAAGAGATCTTTAAAAACATTAATGAGAGGAATAAAATTCTTGGACAAGAAATAAACAAAATTCAAATAGAAAAATTTGAGCAGTTAAAAAATATTTTAAAAGAGGAGATAAATATAGTAAAAGAAGCAGAGTTAAATGAAATTGAAAACATCAAAAAGGTAACTGAGGAAAATAAAGAAAACATAAAAAAGATAATCTCAGAGTTTTCTGCAAGGATTCTTGAAAAAGAAAAAAAACTAAATGAAGTTATAACCGAGAATATGAAACTCAAATATGATATAACAGAAAAAGAGCATTTTATTGAATCGCTTAAAAGCGAAATTGAAGAGCACAAACAAAAAATATTAAGAATAACTGATATAATATCTGAAATAAGAAAAAAATCTGAAGAAAGATTTAATAAATCTCAAAAAGAATATGCAGAAATTATAAAAAAATTATTTAGTGAAAAAGAAAAAAATCTACCTGATGAGTTCTTAAATATAATAAAAGACATCGAATCAAAAATAGAAAAAGATTTTCATAAAAAAATTGATGAGATAAAACTTATATATGATGAAAGAGAAAAAGAGATAATTAACTCGCTTTCAAATATTTATCAAATTAAAGAAGAAGAACTTATAAATAATTATAATCTGCTTAATTTAAAGTACCAAGAACTTTTACAAAAAACAAAAGATGAAGAAGAAACAAAAAAACAGATGATAAATGAAATTGAAAATCTTCAAAAAGAACTAAGGGAAAAAACATATGAACTAAAAAATAGAATTATAACTTATGATAATGAGCTTAAAAAAATAGAAAAAAAATATCAGGATGAGTATCAAAAAAGAGCTGAAGAACTTGAATATACTTACAGAATAAAAATGGAAACACTTAATAGAAAAGAAGAAGAACTCAAAAACTTAATAGAGCAAGAAAAAGAACTTCTTGAAAAATACAAACAAAGACAAAAAGAATTACAAGAAAAATATATAATAAAACAGGAAGAACTTAAAAGAGAATACGAGATTCTAAAACAAAAACTTCAAGATAATAAGAATCAAATGTAGTAAGCATTTGAGAATAGGGATTGGAAATAGAAATAGGGGATTGGGGTTAGGAGTTGGTATTAATAAAGTTATTGCAAATTATAATCCGATTATTAGTAGTTAAAAACATACTTTGCATATTACTTAAAAAATTTGTAAGTTTATGGCATCTCAAATTAGACAAAAGCTTTGCCCCTTAACTAAATATTGAATACTCAATTATTCAAAATCTAAAATCCCCTTGAATTTCCCCCTCCGACATCACGTCGGAGGAGAGTTATAGGGGGATTTCTTAATTTGTTTTTCTATATAAAAAATAAAACAAAAAGTTTATAGAAAAACTTACGAGATTAAAAGAGAATAAAAAGTAATTTGAAGTTTATACAACTATATTGAATCTTGCTCTAACACTCATCTTAATAGATGCTTAGCACCAGCACGTGGGCGGTAGAGGATTTGAACCTCTGACCTTTCGCGTGTGAGGCGAACGCTCTAAACCGCTGAGCTAACCGCCCATAATAAAGTGAGAAGTAAAAAAGTAAGAAGTGAGAAGTTAGAGATAAGATATTAAAAATTTTTATCTAATTTTAGTGATCCATTTATTATATTCTACAAAAAAATAAGGGCAGCATTAAATGCTGCCCTTATCATCTATCTTGTTTAATTATACTATATTAAAACAACCACTCGTGCCACTCTGAAGAACCTTCATTTCCAAGATCATATGACTTAGAAGATGTATCCTTTCCTATATACCAACTAAGAAACTCATCCCAGTTTGAATATTTTGCCCACTGGAGATCAGTATAACCGCTTGCTATGGAAGAAGAAGGTATATAGATAGCAACACCATATGCATTTGAATAATCACTTGAGCCATACCAACTATAACCACCGTTTGTTGTCTTGTTGTATGCAACAAGTTTATTTTTTATAAAGTCCATAAGTGTCTGTGCTTTTGATTTAACATCAGTATTTGTTGTATATGACTGAACAAGTTTTGCAAAATGATACAGATCCTTATTTTCTTCTATAGCAAATGACTGGACACCAGCAAGTGCTTTTTGAACTGCTGATTTATCACCTGCTTTTGAAATAGAGTATGCAAAGTTATTTACAGCATCAAGAAGCCCTGCAAACTGCTCTGCCCTTATAACTGATTTGGTTGTTCCATTACCTGTCTGGGAATAATGTGAATAATAAGCATCAACTATTGATTTTGCAAGTTCCAGCGGTCCCATTGTAGGATTTTGAGCAAGTTTTGAAAGGAAAATATCATAACTATCACCATCACCTGGTTCTGTTTCCTCAGAAGCAACTATGTAACTAACATTATCCTTTATCTCATATCCAACCTCAGCCATCTGCATAAGACAGGCATCAAAATCAATAACATCAACTTTTCCAATCTCTTTCATTGCAAGACCAAGTTGAGGCGTATTAATATGATTCCCACTTACCTCATCATAAGAAATACCTTTTGTAATCTTTTCTTTCATTCCTTTTTCCCAACCGCTTCCATGGTTCCATATAACAAGAAGGTATTTCTTAGCAGGATAATTCTGCTTTGCCCATTTAACAAAATTTATGAGTTCCTTATAATTACCCATATCAACTTCACCAAGGTCAGCAATCAACTGTGAATTAATTTTTGTTTTATCATTATCCTTTGTAACATAATATCTTCTAACACCAGTCCAATCACCATTTGAACTATCATATCCCTTTATTCTTCCAAACTCAACAACTATATTGAAATAATCATTTGATCCAACTGTCTCCATCTCATTCATATCTGCAATACCGAAACTCTCAAGGTTGTTTTTAGCGTTGAGATAAACCATTATTGTCCATTCTTTTTGTGCTTTTGGTTTTGTTGATTTTACAACCTGCGGAAGAGGAATTTCTTTTTGTTTTACCTCATCCGGTTTAATAATATTAGCGTTTCCGCTGAAGTCAACCTCTCCAGAAACATTCATCTGCAGAAGAACTCCTAATAACAATGTTTTTACCATTCTGCCTCCTTTTTGTTTATATTTTAAAAAAAATAAAAAAGATTTCAAGGAAAAAAGGGAAAAATTTAGATAGGACTTAAGACCTAATAACTAACAAGTTGCCCACAGGCCCCATTTACATCCCCCCCATAACTTTTTCTTATTGTACAACTTATTCCCTCTTCTACTAATGTATTACAAAATTCTTTTATTCTTTGAGAAGATGATGGTTGAAATTTCGAAGATGTTGGATTATATGGTATAAGATTTATTGTAAAATATTTTCTTTTAGAAATTCCATCTATAAATTTTATTATATTGTAGATATCTTTTATTCTGTCATTTACTTCTTTTATCATAACATACTCAATAAATAATTTACGATTTGTAATTAAAAGATAATCTGAAAGTGCTTTTTGCAAATCAACAAGAGGATATTTAGAAGCGAAAGGGATAAGTTCATCTCTTCTTTTTTGATCTGCAGAATGAAGTGAAATAGCAAGATTTACCTGAGGCATATCCTTTGCAAAATCCCTTATTCTTGGTATATAACCAAATGTTGAAACAGATATATTTCTTTTTCCAATCTCAAAGTATTGATTTATTATATTTATACTTTTCTTTAAGTTTTCATAATTATAAAACGGCTCACCTATTCCCATATAAACAACTCTTTTTATGCTACCAAGATTTTTCTTTGTCAAATAATTTTTGGAATAAAGAAACTGATCAGTTATTTCATCATAATTTAAATTTCTTTTAAGTCCTTTTCTTCCAGAAGCGCAAAATTTACAACCTACTGGACATCCAACCTGTGTAGAAAGGCATATAACCCATTCACCTTTTTCTTTTTCAAAAACCATTGTCTCTATTTTATTTTTATCATAAAGTTCAAAAAGAAATTTAAAAGATCTATCAATTTTAGATTCAAGAATAGCAAGGCATTTTATAGAATAAAAATCAAATTTTTCTTCAAGCTCTTTTCTAAGTTCTTCAGGCAAAGATGTAATATCTTTAAATGATTCACACCTTCCTGAAAAGGAATTATCAACTATCTGTTTATATCTAAAATCAGGAAGTCCTTTAAGTTTTATGTATTCTTTAATCTTAATTGTATCCATAAATTTATTATATCATAAAAAATAATAACAATCATAATAAAAAATTAGCAAAAACTTAATAAAAAATCTTTACATTTTTAAATTTCACTTTTTACAAAAACCTTCAATATATAGCAAGATAAAGTTAACATAATATTAAAAATAAAGAAAAATGATTAAAAAATAAGTTTTTTTTAACAAAAATTAATAAACAAATTCTTATATTTATACTTTTTATAACAAAAAGAAAAAGCATAAATTCTTAAATTTAAATCATTTTTCCAAGAATTTCCTACTTTTCAAATTTATCTTATTAATGTGCTTTTATTTTTAAATAGCATTTTTGATAATCTTTTATTAATTTCAGAACAAAAACAACATTGAATAAAAAATATATATATTCATAGTTTAAAATTTCATTTTTTTTCTAAAAAGTTTTTTATTTAATAATACCATATCGGTGTTAGATCAAAATTCGATGTCCTCAAAGTAATATTCGTTAGATCAAAAAGATGTCCCCAAAATCTATACATAAACTCTTATTCATTTTAATATTTTCTTTTACTTTCATAAGTTTTTCTATAAGTTTTTTCTTGAAGATAAAATAAAACAAATAAAAACCCCCTGTTTCTCCCTTTGAAAAAGTGGAATTAAAGATAGATTTTGTAGGGCAAGGCTTTAGCCTTGCTTTTAAATCCCCCTCTTATTTCTCCCCCTTTACTAAAGGGGGACATAGAGGGATTTATTGTAGTCGCAAAGTTCACTTTGCTATTATCTATTTCTAGCCGCAAAATGCCAATTTTGCATATTTATTGTAGTTGTAAATTTCATTTTTCAATTCTAAAATAACTATCACAAATCAAAATTAAAAATTAACAAAATTCGAACGATCGGCTTTATTTTGTAAATTTTTTTATGAGCAGAAATAATTAAAAAAATTTAATTTAAAATTCATAATCTATAATCCAAAATCCAAAATTCATAATCCATAATCTATAATCTATAATCCATAATCCAACATTTATAATTTACCCCCAAGTCTCTACCCCCTAAATCCCTATTCACTTTTCCCTAACCTCCTCTCCCTCATCTCCTATTCCCAGGTCCATAGTTCCATCATCCTTGACTTTCATAATTTGTGATTAAATTCACTCAATTTAATATAAAAATGTTGATTTTATTCACCAAAATATATATAATTTAGGTGATTAGAGGATTTTATGATAGTTAAAAGAGCTATTTATGAAAGAATAAAATCTTATCTTTTTAAAGGAAAAGCAATAATAATCTATGGAGCAAGACAGGTAGGGAAAACTACTCTTGTTAAGCAGTTTATTAACGAATTTAGAGATAATTCTGTTTATTTTAATGCTGATGAGCCAGATGTTAGATTGAATCTTAGTAATAAAACATCAACTGAACTTAAAAATTTCATTGGAAATAAGAAGCTTGTGGTTATAGATGAGGCTCAAAGAATACAGGATATAGTCATTACAATTAAATTGATCGTGGATAATTTCCCAGATATTCAAATAATTGCTACTGGTTCATCTTCTTTTGATATTTCACAAAATATATCCGAGTCGCTTGCAGGAAGAAAGTATGAATTTTTTCTTTTTCCATTTTCGGCAGAAGAAATCCTACAGTTTCAAAATAAACTTGAGTTTGAAAGAAATCTATACCAAAGATTAGTTTATGGTTGCTATCCTGAAATTTTATTAAAACCAGATAACATTAGAGAAAAAATAAAAGATGTTGCTTATAGTTATTCTTATAAAGATGTTTTAAATTATCAGAAAATAAGAAAGCCAGAAATTATTGATAAATTACTTACAGCACTTTCATTACAGATTGGTTGTGAAGTTTCTTATAATGAGCTTGCATCACATCTTTCAATAGATAAAAATACTGTCGAAGCATATATAAGAATACTTGAGGAGTCTTTTATAATATTTAGATTGTCCCCATTTAGTAGAAATTTAAGAAATGAACTTAAAAAAATGAGAAAGATTTATTTTTATGATAACGGGATAAGAAATGCTTTTATTAATAATTTTAATTCTATAGAATTTAGGGATGATATAGGGAAACTATGGGAAAATTATATTATTTCTGAAAGAATAAAATATCTTAAAAATAATGGAATTGATGCTAATTTTTATTTCTGGAGAACTAAGCAAAAGCAGGAGATTGATTATCTTGAATTTTATGATGGGAAAATTCTTGCAAGAGAAATAAAATGGAGTGATAAAAGAATGAAAAAAATTCCACAAAGTTTTATTGAGAGTTATAAAGATGTTGATTTTGATGTTATCACAACTAAAAATTATCTTGAGTTTATTTCTTCTTTTCCTATTAAATAAAGGCAATTAGATAAGGATATCAAAGTGAGACCCAAGGGAGATTTTTATTTTTCCCCCTTTTTCAAAGGGGGAAATAAAAAGCAAGGATAAAGCCTTGCCCTACAAATAAAAATCCCCCTAATCCCTTCCGACGTTGCGTCGGAGGGGAGAAATAAGAGGGGAAAATAAAAGCAGGGCTAAAGCCCTGCCCTACAGATATTTTATTATCATCTACTAACTCTTAATCTATAATTCAACATCCAAAATTTATAATCTAACCAATAATCCTAAATCTCTATCCCCTATTCCGCATTCTCTAATCCCCATCCCCAAATTAGTTTCCGGTTTTTATATTTTTGCCAACAAAGACAATATCGGAGTTGATTATTATTGCATTAAAATATTTTGAAAGTATTGAGTCAGAGGAAGGAATTATTGAAACAATTCCAAATGACCAACTAACATATTTTATATCTTTGCTTTCAATATAGACAAAATAATCATTTTCTCGCCATACAACACATTCATCAAAGTTTATCTCAAATGGATCTTTTGTTTTTTTAAACTCAGGGAATTTATCGATGTATTTTTCCATATTTTTTCCTCCAGTATTTGAGATTTTCTTTTATTGTTTGATACATCTCTTTGTGTATTTTGGAGTTTGTTGCAAGAACTTCTTTTCCCCAGAGTTTTATTTTTTCAAACCCAAATTCAAATGACTTATTTGAAAAATCAGTTATTTTTCCGCCTGCTTCTTCAAGTATTATTTTACCACCAGCAACATCCCACGGCTTTAAGTTAAACTCCCAGTATCCATCAATTCTTCCACAAGCAGTCCAGCATATATCAAGGCTTGCGGCCCCACATCTTCTTATATCATGAGATTTTTTAAGAAAAGAAGAATAAAAAGAACAGTAAAACTCTGATTTTTCTGCTCTATCATATGCAAAACCAGTTGCAAGAAGAGATGAGTTTAATTTTTTTGTGGATGAAACTTTTATTTTTATGTTATTTAAATATGCACCTTTTCCTTTAACTGCCCAGAAAAATTCTTCTTTAATACAATCATATACGATTCCAAGTAAAACTTGGTTATCTTTTATAAATCCAATAGATATTGCAAAATGTGGAAAAGAGTGTGCATAGTTTACAGTTCCATCAAGAGGATCTATTAACCATATTCTTGATTTATCTTTTATTATACTCTTTTCTTCTTCAGATATTATTGAATCATTTTTAAAATTTTTGAGTATTTCTTTTCTTAAAACTTTTTCAGATTCAAGATCCGCAATAGTAACGGGATTTGCCCTTCCTTTAAGAGAATATCCAACATTTTTGAAATATTTTTTAATTATATTTGATGCAGATATTACTGCTTTTTTGGCAACCTCAAACTCTTTCATAAAACCTCTTTATAATTGAAATTACCTTTTTCTATTGAGATTATATCTTTAAAAAGATAGGTAAATATATCTGACATTGAACTTTTATAACTTCCATAATCTTTTTGGTATCTTATTATTTCATCTTTTATGTATTTTGTGATTCTTTTATCTACAAGTGTATCTATGAAAATTCTTTGAAAATCATGAGGTTTTAGAAATATATATTCGTTTCTTTTTAAAAATTCATTGCTAACAGAATTTCTTCTAACCATTATCATAAACTCTTTATCAAAATAAACAAGTGCCCATTTTTTAGGATCAAAGTTTTCAAGATAATAAGGCCTTTCAAATCTATATTCCTTATTTTTTATTGTTATTGAATATGGAACCATTGTTAATCTATTTTTTGGTAGAAGAAAAACTCCAATATCTATAAGATATTTGTTTGAAAAATCCTCCCAGGATTTTTTATTTTCATGTGCCTTGATATCTTCTTCAAGCATATCGCTAAATATATATCTTCCATCCATAAAAATCTTTTTATAATCATACAATTCCCATCCAAGCCATCCCCCTATGCTCCATCCATTATAAAGATTTAGGTTTTTTATGTATTTGTAATTTTCTTTTAAAAATTTTATTGTTCCATCAGTTATGTTTTTTTTGATAAAAATTCCATTTTCTAAATAAATAAGGTTTGACAAAAAATATGGCATTGAAATAAACCAACTAAAAAATATAAAAATTAAAGAGAATATAATTTTATAAATATATTTTTTAAGTATCTCTTTAAAAGTTATTCCCATGACCATAAAAGCTATGACACTTGCATACATGCTCAATCTTATATGTAGAAGCCCATTAAGTATGAAAAAGACCATCATAAAAACAAGAACCATATCAACTTTTTTCTCTTTAATGAATTTTAAAAGATAGCTTACTATTATTAAACTATGCGAGATTAAAAGAAATGAAATATTTATTTTGTCTGCTTCAATTTCTTTCCATTCCATTATGTAATTCTGATATTTATTTAAGTTTATAAAATGGTCAAAAAATATACTGTATATTTTGTATCCATAAGGGTTAATAAGAGTTGAAAGCAATGCTATAAAAAATATTACTATAAATTTTTTTGTTTTTAAGATGGTTATTTCTTTTGTCTCTCCATAAATAAATGAAAGATTTTCATTTATTATTGTTCCAAAAATGAATATCATTATAAGAAAAAGTCCATATGTAAATCCACCATGTAAATTTGGCCAGAGAATAAAAAGAAGAGTAGTTATTATTAAATCTTTTTTATTTATTGATGAGTTATCTTTTATTCTATATAGATATGAAAGAAGAAGTGTAAAAAGTATTAAGCTTAAATGATCAGGCCTTAGATCACTTAGATGAATTATTGATATTAGAAAAAATGGAACAATCCAAAATATGTTAAAAATTGGAACTCCAATTTCCTTTATAAGTACTGATATAGCAAATGATATTCCAAATAACTGAATAATCTTTAAAATAAAAAGTCCATTATAGCCAGAAAATTTGTATATAAGATAACAAATTACTTCATAAATCCATTCTGCATTTATAAAATATGTCCCTGGCTTTGTCCAACTTAGAAAATCATATTTTGAAATGCTTAGGTTTTCAACCATCCATCTGCCATTAGATAAATGCCAACCTAAATCGGGATTTGAGATAGATTCAATTACTATTGGCAAAGATATTAAAAAACCTAAAAAGAGATATAAAAAAAAATCCTTTTTATTAGATTGCATTTCTCAAGGGTTTAATTCTATATGTATCTTTGAATCAACTCTAAAAATATATGTTATTAATGCTGCTCTTATCCACATTCCATTTCTTTCCTGCCGCCAATACATTGCTCTTGGATCATCGTCAACCTCAACAGAAAGTTCTTGTCTTCGTGGAAGTGGGTGCATTATTATTGCATTCTTTTTTATAATATTCAGATGTTTTTTTGTAAAGGAATATTTATAATAATCAACATTTTTTGATTCGCCATTTTTATCATGTTCATCCTGAATTCTTGTCATATATATAGCATCTGCTTGTGATATTCCTTCTTCAAAATTCTCTGTTTCTAAATATTCTATCTTATTTTCTCTTAAAAATTTAAGAACATCTTCTTCCATTCTAAATTCTTTTGGAGAGATATATATTATTTTTACATTTTTATAGTTTTTAAGAAGATAACTTAAGGACCTTACAGTTCTTCCTCTTTTTAGATCCCCTACCATTGCTATAGTTTTGCCATCTATCTCGCCATTAAAACTTCTATATAATGTATACATATCAAGAAGTGCTTGTGTTGGATGTTGATCCTTGCTTGAGCCAGCATTTATTATTGGAACTGGCCTTTTTGTTCTATTCATAAGCCATGCGGATTTTTCAACAAAATTTGGTGTTGGATGTCTCATTATTATAAGATCCACATAACTTGAGAATGTTCTTATACTATCTTCTGGGGATTCTCCTTTGTATTCTGATGATATTGATGTGTCCCTTATCTCAGATGTTTTTATCCCAAGTATATGACAGGCATTTAGAAAAGAAAGAAATGTTCTTGTTGAAGGCTGAACAAAATAAAGCATTGCCCTTTTATGATTTAATAGTGATGAGGCAAATTCCATTCCTTCCTTTGTTTTTGTAATTCTTCTAAGGGTATTTGCTATTCTAAAAAGGTACTCAAGTGTTTCTCTGTTGAACTGCTGTGCAAAAAGGCAATCATAGATTCTTCCTTCTTTTGTAAAATAAGGTATCTTTTCTTCTATAGGTTTAGATAGAAACTTATCAAAATCCTTTTCTATATTTGTCATTTCAAGTGTTCTTTCCATAAAACCTCCTTTTTTGTAGGGCAGGGCTTTAGCCCTGCAATTTGCAAACATAAATGTTTGCCCTACACCGATTTTAGTATTGTTTTTTTTAATCCCCTCCTTGTATTCCTCCCCCTTTAAAAAAGGGGGAATTGAAGGGGGATTTTTATTTATATGGCAGGGCTTTAGCCCTGCAATTTAGATTTCATAGAGCAGAAATTTTGTTTCGCCACCAATAACTTTCAAGTAAAATTATACCATTTTTGGAAAGCAATACTATATATTAAATCAGATAAAAAATATTGTTGGAATAATTTTTGTTAGATAAAAATGTTTCCAAAAAATTCAAAATATAAAATCCCCCTTTAGTCCCCCTTTTTAAAAGGAGATTTAGGTAGAGGGGGATTGTGATTTTTATTTTTGGAAGAAAATTACTAGATATTATGTTATTCTTTTGCCCAAACCTCATCACACCATTTTACAAACTCATCCCAGTATGAGTCCTTTGAAAGTGATAGATCCTCATATTTTGTTTCAAGAATATTATTAAACTGGGGTGGAACAGGTTTTATCTTCATTGTCATATTTATTGAAATTCCACCAACTTTTGTATAATCATAGTTATTTGTTGTATCCTTATTCAGACCAACTGATGCAATTACAAGTTTGTTTTTTATGAAATCCATTAAAAGTTTTGCACTTTCCTTTGTTTTTTCATTTGATGAGTTCTCATAAATAATTCTTGCAAAATCATAAAGATCAACATAAGGTGCATACTTTTTTCCCTTATCTTTTGCGGGATCAACTATACTTGTAAATCTTATAACATTTCCAATTGCTTTTTTTACTGCTTCCTCCTCGCCATTATTTATTACATTTGATGCAAAATAATCAAGATATTTTGGAAGATTTGATAACTCTGCTGGTTCTATTGTACTTAGTGTTGCAGCAATTGAATCAAGAGGTACGGTTATTATTCCAAGGTCAATTCCATTTTTAAAAAATTCTTTATACCACTCTATAAAAAATAAACTTATATCTTTCTTTGAAAAATCTGGCTTTGAGTTTAAAAAGTTTAAGAATTTCTCATAATCAAAGCCATATGCAAGCATTGTTTCCTCAGATCCTATTATAAGTGATGTGTAATCTTTTATTTCATAATCAACCTCAGCCATCTGCATTAAACAGGCATTAAATACAACTACATCAATATATCCAGATTGTCTCAAAATCTCACCTATTTGTTTTGTTCTTATATAGTTTTTCGTGTCATCATCAAATGAAATTCCTTTTGATGATGTTCCAGTTCCTGCTGTATGTTGGCTTAAATTTGGATCTATCCATCCAAGTCCATGATCCCATAAAACAAGTATATATTTTTTGGCTGGGAAATTTGTTTTTGCCCATTTTACAAAATCAATTGCTCTTTTGTAGTCACCCATATCTGCTTTGGGATCCTCTAGATAAACCTCTTCCCCAGATGAAAAAACTCCGCTTTTCTTTAAAACTTTTATTCTTCTTGAACCTTTTCCTTTTTCTCCTATCTCAACTAAAACATTAACCTTATCAGTAGATCCTACCTTTTTCATCTCATCAAGATCTTTCTGTACCCATTTACCAACTAGTCCAAATAATTGGCTTTCTGAGAGATTGTTTTTTGCGTTCATAAAAACCATTAGAGTTATTTCTTTTTGAGTTTTATCTATTGTTTGTTTAGAAGTTGATGAAACAACCTTTGGTATATCAGCATTTATTTCAAGTTTCTGTCCTTCATCAAAATTGAAAGCAAAAATATTTAGAGTTAAGAAAATGTTTATTAAGATAACCTTGCCCATATAATTCCTCCTTTTAAGATAGTTTATAAAATAAAACTAAAATTTCCAATATTCTTTTTTCCTATGAGATTTAAAAATTTTTTCCTAACTAAAAATAGGTCCTTTGGAAGATTAATGTTTAAAATGCCTTATCCCGCTTATAACCATTTTAATCTTTAATTCTCTTGCTTTTTTTATGACTTCATCATCATTAATAGAACCACCTGGCTGAATTATTGCAGATATCCCAATCTCTTTTGCTTTTATGATTGAGTCAGGGAAAGGGAAAAAAGCATCTGATGCCATTACCAAGAGTTTTGGTCGTGGATTTGATTTTAGATAATCGTTTAGTTTAAACTCAGCAACCCTTAATGCATCTATTCTTGACATCTGCCCTGCTCCTATCCCAAGTGTTGTATCGTTTGATGTAATTACAATAGCATTTGATCTTATATGTTTTACGCAGGTAAATGCAAATATCAATGCTTCTTTTTCATAATCATCTATATCTCCACTTACAACCTCCCATTTCTCTCCAAGAACTATATTGTCTGAATCGCTTATTATAAACTCATCACCTACTGATCTTATAATTTGGGAATTTCTTATATCTTTTTTCCATTTAAGAATTCTTAGATTTTTCTTTGTAGTAAGTATCTTTATTGCTTCATCATCGAAATCAGGTGCAGATATTATCTCTATAAACTTTTTAGAAAGAAACTCAGCAATATCTTTTGTAATCTTTCTATTTAATGCTATAATTCCACCAAATGCTGAAAGCGCATCAGAATTATATGCTTTGTCAAATGCCTTTGTTATATCATTATCTATTGCAATCCCACAAGGTGTTAGATGTTTAAATATAACGCAGGCAGGTTTTTCAAAATCAGATACTGCCTGCCAGCTTCCATAGGCATCAAGTATATTGTTGTATGATAATTCTTTTCCCCAGAGTTTTTCAAATGGTAATTCTGATTTTGATGTATAAAATGACGCTTTTTGATGAGGATTTTCTCCGTATCTTAAATCCTGTATTTTTCGAAGTTCAAGTGTTAATTTTTTAGAATCAGAGAGTTTTTCAAAAATACATTTATCATAAAGATAGGTATGATTAAAGGCTTTTATTGAGAGGTGTTTTCTAAAATCATCGTCTATATTTTTTGAGTTTAGTTTTTCAATAAAACTAGGATAATCATTTTTATCAGTAAGTATTACTAAATCCTGCCAATTTTTTGCGGATGCTCTTATGAGTGTAGGACCTCCTATATCAATATTTTCCATAAGTATTTCATCAAAAGAATTTAGAGTTTTTGAAACATTCTCAAAAGGATAAAGGTTTACAACAACAACATCTATTAATGGAATAAAATTCTGATTTATTTCTTTTATATGTTCTTCCTTTTTTCTTTTTGCAAGTATTGATGCAAATATTATGTTATTTAATGTTTTTACCCTTCCATCAAGAATTTCATTAAATCCGGTAAGTGCTTCTACTGGAAGAACTTTTATTTTGTTTTCTTTGAGATTTTGAAATGTTTTTCCTGTTGCAATTATCAAATACCCATTTTTGTTTAAATTCTTTGCAAGTTCAACAATCCCTTCTTTATCTGAAACAGATATTAATGCATGTTTTGATGATGGGAGTTTATTTTCTATTATCACTTTATTGTCAACTAAACTTATTATCCCTTCAAGTATCATATTTATTGTGTATGGATAATAAAAATATTCAAGAAGATGTATTCTATTTTGAAGTGTTTGGAGTGTGTCTTTGTTTGTAAGTGGTATTGATTTTTGTAGTATTATTGGTCCGCTATCATAATCTTTATCTACAAAATGTATTGTAATTCCACTTAGTTTGCACTCTTTTTCAATAACGCTTTTATGAACTTTTTCTCCATAAAATCCCTTACCACCAAATGATGGAAGTAATGCAGGATGTATATTTATTATTTTCCCATAGTATTTTTCTATTAAGTTTTCTGGTATTTTTGATAAATATCCTGCAAGAACTATAAGATCTATTGAATGCTCATCAATTGCTTTTAAAAGTTTTTCATCATCATTTTTTGATATCTGAATGTTTTCTATATTTTTTTCCAAAGCAATTTTTTTAGCGTTACATTCTCTATCTGTTATTAAAAGCTTTATTTTTCCTTTAAGATAATCTATTTCTGAAAGTTCTATTAAATTTTTAAAATTACTCCCATTTCCAGATGCAAATACTGCTATATTTTTCATCCTTTCCTCCATTTATTTTATTATAACCCTTCCTTTTCCTTTTGTCGTGTATCCAATTACTATTGCATCTTTTTCTGCTTTAAGAACATCATCTAAGTTTTCTTTTCTAACTATTATTATCATTCCTATTCCCATATTAAATGTTTTAAACATTTCAGATTCTGAAATTTTTCCAATTTCCTGTATTTCTCTCATAATTTTTGGAACTTCCCATGAATTTTTATCTATTATACAATCAATATTTTTAGGAATAACCCTTGACAAATTCCCTTCTATTCCACTTCCTGTAATATGTGCAATTGATAGAATATCAGTTTTTTTACTTTTAAGTTTTTCTCTTAAATTTTGTATTGTTTTTACATATATTTTTGTAGGCGTTAAAAGTTTTGATGCATATTTTTTTAATAGATTTTTTTCTTCGAGAACCTTTCTTATAAGCGAGAATCCATTTGAGTGAAATCCACTTGATTTAATTCCTATTATACAATTACCTGGTTTTACTTTTGAGCCATCTATTATCTCAGAATTTTTAACTATTCCAACAGCAAAGCCAGCAAGGTCATACTCATCTTTATTATAAAAACCTGGCATCTCAGCTGTCTCACCTCCAAGAAGTATCATTTCAGATTGTTTGCAGCCCTCAAGTATCCCTTCAATTATTTTTTTTGATTTTTTTAAATCAAGATTAGCAGTTGCATAATAATCAAGAAAAAAAAGTGGTTTTGCTCCAACACATATTAGATCATTTACACACATAGCAACTAAATCTATCCCGATTGTATCATGTTTATTTAAAAGAAATGCAAGTTTAAGTTTTGTTCCAACACCATCTGTTGATGCAACTATAGAATAGTCGCTATTGTATTTTTTTAAATTAAATAGCCCTGCAAAGCCACCTATTGCTTTTGATTTTTTTTCAAGAAATTCTGTAAATTTATCAGATTTATCTATATCCACACCGGCTTTTTTATATGTGACCATAAAAACTCCTAAAAGATTTTTATAATTAAATGATATAAAAAATTGAAAATAAAATAAATTTAAAAATGTTATAATTATTCTTGAAGGGGTGCTAACAGTAAATGTTTTTACTGTTGGCTTGTCAACTGCCAAACCCTTTAAACCTTTCCGGATAATGCCGGCGGAGGGAAGAATGTATACTTTAAGTGAAATAAGAGATATTTCTGAGTCCGAGGGATTTTCATCTGATTTTATCATAAGGGAAATAAAAAACGGAAGAGCATCAATTCTTAGAAATCTTAAAAGAAATATAAAACCAAAGGTTGTAGGAAGAAAGTTTAAATGTAAGTATAATTTAAATTTAGGGATAAGTTCTCAATCTTTTGATATATCGCTTGAAATAAAAAAACTTGATATTGCAATTAAGAATGGTGCTGATACAATAATGGACCTTTCTGTTGGAAAAAATTGTGATGCCACAAGAAAAGAGTTGCTTTCAAGATGCACTGTTCCTTTTGGAACAGTTCCTATATATACGATGATAAATGATGAAGAAGATATAAAGAAAATTTCAAAAAATCTTATTCTTGAGACAATTGAAAAGCAATGTGAGGAAGGAGTTGATTTTATGACAATACATGCTGGCCTTCTTAAAAAAAGTATAAAATACATTAAAAAAAGAACACTTGGGGTTGTTTCAAGAGGTGGCTCGCTTATTTTGAGATATATTGCTGAAACTGGCAAAGAAAATCCTTTCTATGAATATTTTGATGATATAATAAAGATTTTAAAAAAATATCGTGTAACAATAAGTATAGGTGATGGACTTAGACCAGGATGCATAGATGATGCAACTGATAAAGCCCAGTTATCAGAACTAAAAATTATTGGTGAACTTAATTCTTATTGTCGTAAAAATGGTGTTTTTACTATGATAGAAGGTCCTGGGCATATTCCAATAAATCAGATAGAAAAAAATGTAAAGATTGCAATTAAGTGGTGTAATGACGCTCCTCTTTATTTCCTTGGTCCACTTGTTAGTGATATCGCTATTGGGTGGGATGATGTATGCGGTGCAATAGGTGCATCTATGGCAGGATATTTTGGGGTTTCTCTTCTTTGCGCTGTTGGACCAACTGAACACATAGGGCTGCCCAATGATGATGATATAAAAAGAGAATGTGTGGTTTTTAATATAGTTAAACATTCGATAAATATTGCAAAGGGTTTTAAAGATGAAATTGAAAGAGATAAAAATCTAAGTATTGCTCGAAAAAATTTTGACTGGGAAAAACAATTTTTACTTTCAATAGATCCTGAGTATGCAAGGGAGAAATTTTGTAAACTTAATAAAAATAAACAAGAGTTTTGCTCAATGTGTGGAGAGGAATTTTGCGCGATGAGAAATACCAAAAAAGGACTTTTTAAGTGTTAGATGAAACCAAAGGTTTGTCTTTCTATTGCAGGGATTGATCTCTCAGGAGGGGCTGGGCTTACCAGTGATGTAAGAACATTTTCAATTCTTGGAGTTCATTCTCTTTCGGTTGTAAGCGCAATTACTCTTCAAAATACTTATGAAATAAGAGGAATAAAAAAGATATCACCTTCTTTTTTAAAAAAACAATTAGAAACTATCCTTGATGATATAATTCCTGATTCTACAAAGATTTCAATGATTCCTTCAAGTAGTTGTGCTTTTGTAATTTATGATATTTTAAAAAAATATAAATTGAAAAATGTTGTTCTTGATCCTGTGATGATATCAAAACAAAAAGTAGTTTTAACTCCTCCATCTGCTTTAAGATTTATATCCAAAAAGATTTTTCCTCTAATTACGCTTCTAACACCAAATATACCAGAGGCTTCATTTATATGTCAAAAAGAAATAAAAACAATTGAAGATATAAAGAAATCAGTTAAGTATATTAACTCTCTTGGGGTAAGGTATGTTCTTTTAAAAGGTGGACATCTTAAAGGAGAAATGTGTATTGATACTTTTTATGATGGGAAAGATTTTTATTTTTTTAAAAATAAAAGATTTAATACATTAAATACACATGGAACAGGCTGTGTTCTTTCAAGTGCAATTTCAGCATTTCTTGCAAAAGGTTATGATATATATTCTTCTGTAAAAAAATCTATTGTTCTGGTAAATTGTGGTATAAAAAAATCTTTTTCGCTTGGTAGAGGATATGGAACATTAAATCTTTTTTATTGTAAGCACAGAAGGGGAGTATGAAAAGCCACCACCTTGCTTTTCACACTCCCCTTGCACCCTTCCCTCCTACCCCTTATTTTCATAATGCCTTCGATTTACTAATAAATAAGGGGCAGCGCTTTATATAATATAATTATATAGCAGATAAATCTTGACTTGTCAAGAGGCGTATTAGGATATAATTTTATTTCTCTTCTTTTTTAATCTAAACTCACTAATTTCTAGGGGATAACTATAAAATTTTTAAAAAAGTAATTAAGAATTTAGGTAATTTATTTTAGTGAAAAAATTTAAATCCCCCTATCTCCCCCTTTATAAAAGGGGGACTTAAGGGGGATTTTTGAGTTTATTTTTATATAAAATGAATTACTTATTTCACTAAAAAATTGCAAAGTTAAGATTGTTAAAGGGGAGATGAAGAAGGAAATTTTTAAAATTTTATACTTATTATTTTTTCATGAACACTCTGAATAACCACAATCATGACATGTTGGGCCAGAGCATCCACTTTCAAAACTTATATTTGATGAGTAGCATTTTGGACAATACTGGACTTTTGATGCCTGCCATAATTGGAGATTTGAGTTGTCCCCATTTTCGCCAAGCATATTTCTTTTCTTTAAATGATTTTTAAGTGCTATTGCTATCGCATGAGGTATTGAGTTAACTCTATTTTCTCCAAAACCATATGGTTTATCACCTTTTATAGAGTTAAGATGTTTTAATATTCTTACTGGATCACCACCATTTTCAAGATATTTAGAGAGAAGTATACCAACAAGCGCTGTAAGACCACTTATTTCAGTTCCAAGAGGTGGTAGATTTGTAAATATCTGAAATGGACCGCCGTCCTCAGTATAGTTTATATGTATATGAAGTGGTCCATATCCTGTTTGAATCTGATAATACTCTGATGCAACACCAAAGGTAATATTTTTTTTCTTCTTTATTTTATCCTGCTTTGTGGTTGTATTTAGAACTTGGAAGTCCTTGCAACCATCCCTATATACGGTAATTCCTTTGCATCCAAGTTTGTATGCAAGTAGGTATGAATCTCTTACATCATCAACTTTTGCTGAGTTTGGCATATTTATTGTCTTAGATACAGCATTATCAATGTATTCTTGGAATGCTGCCTGCATTTTTATGTGATACTCATATGAAACATCATGTGCTGTTGGAAAAATATCTTGGATTTTTTGAGGAATTTCTTTTATCCCTCTAACTGCTTTATGGTTTTCCTCAATTTTTTTCCAAAGTTCTTCTTTTGTCATTCCAAAATAATTATGATCTTCTGCTATTTGTTTGAAATAAGGGTTTATCTCAAAAAAAGAATCTTTTGGATCTGGAGTTTTTCCATTTTTTATTGCTTCAAGTGCTTTTGCAGTGTATCTTGTATATGCTATTGCAAAGAATGGCTCTATTCCGCTTCCTTGAAGTCCTGCCGCTATTGATATTGTTCCAGTTGGAGCTATTGTTGTTCTTGATGCGTTTCTAAGATAAGCAAATCTTCCTCTAAAATATTTGCTTTCTTTATCATAAATTGATCCTTTCCAATTATAAAAGCACCCTCTTTCTTTTGCAAGTTCCTCTGATGCTTCAAATGCTTTTTCAGATATGAATTTCATTATTTCTTTTGCTTTTTTAACCCCTTCCTCACTATCATATCTTATTCCAAGTTTAACACAGGTCTCAGCCCATCCCATAATACCAAGCCCTATCTTTCTATTTCCTTTGGCAATCTCTTCTATTTCTGGGAGTGGATAGTTATTAACCTCAATTACATTGTCAAGAAATCTTACAGATGTTTTTACTACCCTTTCAAGTTTTTCCCAGTTTATCTTTCCTTTCATTAACTCACCATCTACAAACTTAGAAAGATTTATTGAACCAAGATTACATGCCTCCCATCCAAGAAGCGGCTGCTCTCCACAGTTATGTACATAAAATCCATTTGCATCAAATGCATTTACTAAAGGAATAGAAACATCATATACATCCTCTTTGCCCACATATTCTATACTTTTTATTTTGTCAATAAATCTTTCCCTATTTGGTTTTCTACTATATGATTTTATGAAATTGTCTAATTTTTCTTGTTTTTCTTCATTCCAAAATCCTATTTTTTTAGAAAATATTAATACATTGTCATTGCTTATTACAAGTTCATGCCCTTTGCCACAATGATAATACTTATAACCATTTTTACCATCAGGCATTAGTTTTGTGTCTTCTTTTTTTCTATCTGTGTATATTTGTGAAACTATTCCCATTCTTAAAAGCATTCTTTGAATGATTTTTAGGTTGTTTAAATCTTTTTGCCATAATCTTATAGAGATTCCTTTTTTTAGGTTTCCACAAACTGTGCCATCTGCATCAAATATTCCTCTTATAAACCCCTGATAGAATTCATAGCTTGTTTTCTCAATTTCTTGAGTAATTACTTTATTTTCTTTAACTATTCCATATTTTTCTGCAAGGTCCCTAATAGAAGCCATTTTTAATCTATACTCCTTTCTTTCAAGAACACAAGTAAAACCTTTAAAATCTTTTCTGTGTGGTAAGGTATTTGCTGAATTTAGAGCATGATAGATTTGTGAGATGCTTCCTTTGTTGTCACCCCATACAGATATTACTCCCTCTTCATCCTTTAGAGTTTCATCTCCAATTAAAAGTCCAAGAAGGTATCCTTCCTCAAGTTTCCCATCTCCCTGCCAGTAAATTTCTCTATTGTTAGAAAGAATAATCATATCTCCAGTTTTAAGTTCTTTAACTTTTTTCCATTTCTGCTCGAGTTTATATCGTGTAAGTTTCTCAACACTCATTACTGGATGGTCTTTAGTTAATTTTATCTCATATCCTTTTTCTGTGGTTATTTTGAAAACATCTTTTTCTCCAGTACACCAAAACCCCTCATTAGTCGTTTCATAAAACTTTCCATTTAACCCTATCATAATTTGTTTTCCAATAACATCTTTTACCTGCAGAGGCCCTGATGGAGTCATAATCCAGGTATCTTTGGAAACACACGGGTTGGTCGCCTCTATTTCTCCAAGATGTGGAGTTGGATTTGAGTTTGTATTATTTATTCTATCTATAAATATTATTCCAGGGTCTCCCGTTGCCCATGCCGATTCAACAAGTTTGTTAAATAATTTTCTTGCATTTAGTTTTGATACAACTTCCTTTGATCTTGGGTTTATTAACTCTATATCTTCATTGTTTTCGACTGCTCTCATAAACTTATCATCTATTGCAACAGAAATATTAAAATTCTCCATTACACCGGGCTTTGATTTAAGTGTAATAAAATCTTCTATCTCAGGATGCCAGTATGGAAGTATTCCCATATTTGCACCGCGTCTTGTTCCACCTTGTTTTACAACATCTGTCATCTTATCAAAAAGTTGCATAAAAGAAATTGCACCTGATGCAACACCGCTTGTTTTCTTAACTATATCTCCTTTAGGTCTAAGCCTTCCAAAAGAAAATCCTGTTCCACCACCTGATTTTTGGATTAAACTCTGGGCAGATAATGCCTTAGATATCCCTTCCATTGAATCTTCAACAGGAATTACATAGCATGCAGATAATTGTCCAAGTTCTTTCCCTGCATTCATAAGTGTTGGGGAGTTTGGAAGAAACTCAAATCTTGCCATTAAATTATAAAACTCTTCAGTCCATCTATCAACTATTTCTTTTAGTTGTGAGTCATTTTCATAGAGTTTTTTGAGATTTTTCATAAATTTTTGAAAATTTTCTTCTCGCTTTGAATACTCATTTATGTTTTTATGTAGTAGAAGAAGTCTTGATGGTGTCCCATTATAATTGTAGTTTATAATTTGATGAGAAACTCCATCAAGAATATCATTTACTTTATCGGTAAAAAGTATTTCACTAAGAGCGATGCTATGGGCAACTCTAAAAAACATATCTTCAACACTTTTATCACCTCTTAGGTATTTATCTTTGATTACTTTTTCTTGATTAGGGGTTAAATAGATTTTTTCTCTGGTCATAGTATTCATTTTTTCTCCTTTTTAATTTTTTCCTCTTTTGAGGGATTTTTATATAAGTAAATGATAAAAAAATAGTTGATTGTTTGTCAAATTTTCATAGATAAATGATAAAATACATTTTAAAAAAATTTAACAAATATGAAACACTTCTTTCTTAAAATATAATAGAATTTAATATAAGAATTTTTAGGAGATTTTTATGAAAGATTTAAATTTTAACGAAAATGACTTAAATGTAGAGGCGATAAGCGATATTGAAACTGCAAGAAATGCACTTTCTTGGGCGCTTTCAAAAATAAGAGCACTTTCAGAAGAGCTTTTAAGATTTAAACAGGAACTACATGATAAAAATTCTCAGATAAATTTCCTTGAAAAACAACTTGAATCCAAAAACCTTGAGATTGCAAGAATAATAAAGACAAATGAGGAAGAGATAAACTCAAGAAGGAACTCCCTTGAAATGGAGTTTAAATCTAAACTTGAAAGGATTTCACAAAGAGAAAAAGAACTTGAAGAAAAGATAGCAAAATATGAAGAAATATACAGACAAAAAGAGCAGAAACTTCTTGAGGATTATAATCAAAGAACAGAGGAACTTAAGAATAGATGGGCTCAGATAGAAGCAGAACTATGGCAGGCAAAACAAGAGCAGTTAATAAAACAACAGGAGTTTGACAAAATTTATGCCATAAAGATACAACAAGAAAGGGAAAAGATGCAAAAAGAGTTTGAGATAATGAAGGAGGAATATGAAAAAACATATAACCAAAGATTAAAAGAGTTTGAAAAAAGACAGGCAGAAATTGAGGAAGAGTTTAAGAAAAAAGAGGCATTGATAAAATGGGCAAAGGATAGCTTTCAAAAAGAACTTGAAGAAAAAGAAAGAAAATTAAAACTCAAAGAGGATGAACTAAATACAAAAATTATTGAAAAAGATAAAGAAATAGAAGCACTTAAACTTAGAATAAATGAGTATGAGGCAAAAATACTTGAAAAAGATGGAACTTTAAAGACAAGAGATGATGAGGTTAAGAAATACAAGGCACTTATTTTCCAGTTTGAAGAATCGTTAAAAGCAATAAACCTTGAAAAGGATATGATAAGAGAGGAGAAAAATAAAGAGATAGCAGAACTTAAAGCAAAACTTGAAGAAGAAAAAGCAAAACTTGAGGAAGAGAAAAAAAGAGTTAAGAGTATTGAAGATGAGTTTGCCTCTAAATTTAAAGTAGCACTTGAACATGAAAGAAATAAGATAATACAAAATTTCAAAAAAGAACTTGAACTTAAAAATGAAGAAATAGCACTTCTTTCAAAAAATATTTCAATGCTTGAAAATAATCTCAAGGTTTTAAATGATGAGAAAAATAAACTTTCCGAAGATCTTAACAAAACACAAGAAATCTTTAAATTGAAAATAAATGAGTATGAGTTTAAAATAAATCAGATAAAAGATGAGTATGAAATAAAATTAAAGCTTGAAAAAGAAAATGCTCAAAATGAGTTAAAAAATCGTGTTGAAGAGATTGAAAAGAAGTTTAATGAAAAGATACAAGAAAAAGAACAAGAGATTAAAAAACTTGTTGAGGAAAAGAAAAAACTTGGAGTTTATAATGATGAGTTAGCAAAAGAAATTTCTATTTTAAATGAAAAGATGAATCAGATGAGAATTTCATTTGAGAAAGAAAAAAATCAAGTTATTGAAAATTTAAGAAAAGAACTAAGCCAAGATTATGATGAAAGAATTAAGGCAGTTAAAGAGGAATATGAAAAAAATCTTGAAAGGTTTGAAAATATGTATAGAGAAAAACTTTCTGCAATAGAGAAGATAGTTTATGAAAAAGATGAAATAATTAAAGAATTGGAGGCAAAAATTAAAGATGTTGAAGATGAGAAGAGAGAACTTTCATTGGTTTTTGAGGAAAATTTAAATAAAGAATTATCTTTAATGGAAGAAAATTATTCAAAGATTATTTCATCCTATGAGGAGAGAATAAAATCATTTAATGAAGTTATTGAAAAGATAAAAGCAGAGTTTAATGATAGATTAGAAAAGGAAAGAGAAACTTTAAGAAAAGAGTTTGAAGTAAAAGAAGCAGGGTATATATCAAAGATATCTTATTTAGAAGGTGAGAAAAATGCACTTATTAAAAAATTGGAGGACAATTCTTTGTTAATAAAAGATTATGAAAGTAAGATTTCAGAACTTTCTACATTTGAAAAAAAATATGAAGTTGTAAACAGTGAACTTACACGAAAAATAGAAGAACTTAAAGAGAAGGAGGAAATAATTAAAGGTTATATCAAGGAGATTTCTGAAAGGGATTCTATCATACAAAATTATATGAACGAGATAAATGAACTTAAAAAGGAAATACTAAATTATCAAACAAAATATCCTTACTTAAAAGAAGAAATTATAAATAAAGAGAAAGAGCTTAAAGAAAGAGAAGAGAGATCTAAACAATACATTGATGCTTTACAAAATAATCTTGAAAAAATTATTCATACATATAGAGAAAAAGAAAATGAAATAAGAGAATTAAATTTAAAAATTGAGAATTTAAAAGCAGAATATGAAAAAAAACTTGCCGAAAAGGAGAAAGAATATAAACTTGAAATAGAAAAGATTGTAGAGAATAACAAGATAATTTTAAATGAGATAAAGGTTAAAAATGAGAGCGAAGTAAACAGACTTAAAGAGTTAATATCAGAAAAAGAAGGGGAGATTAAAAATCTTAAGGAAGAATATGAGAAAAAGGTTCAAGAGATTGATAATGAAAGAAATGCGCTTATTGTTGAGATAGAAAGATTAAAAAGAGATACTGAAAATTACTTAAAAGAGATCTCTAAGAGGGAAGAAGAAAATAAAAAATTAAACGAAAAGATTCAAAAAAAAGAGGAAGAGATAAGAAAGATATCAAATACAGTTAAGGATCTTGAGGGGAAGGTTCAAAATTATATTGAGAAGGAGAAGACATATCTTTCAAGGATTGAGGAGTTAAAAGGTGAGAAGGAGAGTGAGATTGCGAAATATATTGAGG
>Ga0080004_1157846_pt1 | contig 56608 bp, 57 predicted proteins | sample WasSprMetagenome_FD_69207 | JGI IMG/M metagenome (GOLD analysis project Ga0080004, IMG submission 69207) | Sulfidic aquatic microbial communities from Washburn Spring, Yellowstone National Park, USA - WS (SPADES assembly) (version 2) | ecosystem: Environmental > Aquatic > Thermal springs > Hot...
CTTGAGATTGGATGGGTTCTGACAATATTTCTTCCGCCGTTGCTTTCAATTCCTCCAAACAATAGTCCTGAGTCTTCACCTTAGAAACAAAAAGCATCAAAGGGTGAACATCCAAACCCAAACTGTCGATCCCAAACTCCTTACATGTCAAACAGGTTGTTCCTCCGCCCACAAAAGGGTCAAGAACCAAATCTCCCTTGTACAACCAAAAAGTGTTGATGAGCATGGCAACGAGATCCCTGGAAAACCCTTCCTTTGGCATAAACCAGTTATGAACCGGAAGTCTCTCATTTGGAAGAGAGGTTACAAGCTTTCCCAGCTCCAACCTTTTTACAATTCTCATTTTAAGCCTAGGAACTCCCTTTCCTCCTTGCTCAACTGGAGCACATCGGCGATGGTTGGGTTGTGACGTAGGATGAAAGGCAGATATGGTAGGAAAAGTCTGCGCGCGGTTGGGGCAAAAACATGGCAATGCTTGGCTATCTTTTCGGCAATACTATCTCTCAGAGCTCTCACCTCCCTCGTTCTAGCGAGAAGGACTCCCGCTGAAGGAAAATGAAATCTAACAAAGGAGAATTCACCTTGGCGACTCATCGCGACGCCCGCTGTCATCAGGTCACACATGTACTTCTGGAGCCTATATGCCTGCCTCCTGACGAGTCTCGCCCTAAAAAGGTCAGCATCAGCCAGCATCCTATAAACCCTCTCGAGATCTTCAGGTTCCTTGAGCATAAGTGGAATGTTCTCACTTATCCATCCAAGTGCGTCATCCGGGGACATATCGAGGGAGAAAAGAAGGGCCCTTGCCTCAGCTGCCGTTCGAGCTTTCATAAGGGCTCCAAGCACTTGGAAAATATTTGTCTCCTCGACCCTAGTTGAGGCGAATTTCTCGACCTTCCCCGAACACGTAACTTGAAGATCGTTGATAGCAGCCCTGAGATCACCACTAGAGCTTCTGGCGATGTCTTCTAGGACCTCCTTTGGAACTCTCACACCCTCTTTGGTACATATATGTGTCAGAACCTTCACCACCGTTGGCGTGCGAATACTCGAGAAGCACACTTCCTGACACAGCTTTCTTATCTCCTCCGGAACATCTTGCTTAGAGTTAGCGGTGAGTATGACAGGATTGATTGTTTTCTGCACAAGTTCGACAATTGCTTTGTACCCTCCCCTTTCATAAACATTGTCCACCTCGTCTAAGAGGAGAAGCTTCTTGCCTCCTGTAAGGATGGAACCCATGGTCGCTCCCTCCCAGAACTTTTTTATAGCTTCATACGTTCTCTCATCGCTGGCATTCAACTCCACACAATCCCAACCCATATCATTGGCCAAAGCCAGCGCGGCAGAAGTTTTGCCGGTTCCGGGAGGTCCATAAAACAAGAGAGGACGAGGTCTCTCACCCTTCTCCCACTTTTTTGCCCACTGTAGTATCTGAGAGACTGCCGTATCCTGACCCACTACTTCCTTGAGACTTCTCGGTCGGTACTTCTCCACCCAAGGCTCAAACATCACGAATTGTAGCCTCCCAAGGTTAAGTGACTTTGCGCTCTACGTAAAATTATCCGTGAGTTTTAAGCCGGCTACGAGGCTCTTGGCTACCGTAGTCTGAAAACACATGTGCTCAAATAAAGATGCTCCTTAGAACTGATGGAAATCTACCATGTCAGAATGTTTGAACGGCTAGGCTTCCTGCGCAAAAAATGCCCATCATGTGGACGTTTCTTTTGGACCTTAAATCGCGACAAAAAAACTTGCGGAGATTCGCCCTGCGACGAGTATACCTTCCTAAGAAATCCGCCCACCCGGAAATCTTACAAGTTACACGAAATGGAACAGGAATTTCTCAGGTTTTTTGAAGAAAAGGGGCATAAAATCATTAAACGCTACCCTGTCGTTGCTCGCTGGAGAGATGACATCTATCTAACTATTGCCTCCATTGCTAATTTTCAGCCCTGGGTAACAAGCGGCTTGGTACCTCCTCCAGCTAATCCGCTTGTAATCAGCCAGCCGAGCATAAGGCTAAAGGACATCGACAACGTGGGAAGGTCGGGAAAACATTTCACTCTTTTTTTCATGGGGGGTCATCATGCCTTCAACACGAAAGAGAAGACAATTTACTGGAACCATGAAACTGTCGAGTACTGCCACGAGTTCTTAACGGAACGCCTAGGAATTCCGCAGGAGGAAATAACCTACATCGAGGGATTTTGGGAGGGCGGAGGAAATGCGGGAGAGGACTTTGAGGTGAACGTGAGAGGACTCGAGGTGGCTACCCTTGTTTTTATGAGATACAGGGTACAGGAGGGAAAGCTCGTTCCGATTCCTCTCAATATTGTTGACACGGGATACGGAATGGAACGACTAGCTTGGCTATCCAGCGGTGAACCAACTTCCTACGACTGTATTTTCGGCCCCATGGTGGAAGAACTTCTCAGAAGGTCGAAGATTACCAGGCCACCTGAAAAGATTTTAGAAATTAACTCAAAATTGGCGGGACTCATGGACGTGGAAGCTGGGAGGGGACTCAGATGGTTAAGGGAAAAGGTTGCGGAAAAAGTCGGAACCAAACCTGAAGAGCTTGATTTACTTCTGAAACCGCTGGAATCTGTCTATGCTGTGGCAGACCACCTCAGATGTCTTGCCTTCATGTTCGGCGATGGAATTACTCCAAGTAACGTAGCCGAGGGCTACCTAGCTAGGCTTGTTTTAAGAAGAACCATAAGATTGCTGAGAGAGATAGGTCTCGAAGAACAATTTGTGGAATTAATGGAAAAGGAGCTTCAGCTCCTCAAACCCTATTTCCCAGAACTCTGGGAACAAAGGGACTACATTGTCCGCGTTTGCCAATTGGAGGCGCAACGATATGCAGAAACGCTGAGCAGAGGCGAGAGAACAATTCAGCGAATGATTGAGAAAAAGATTGATATTTCCAGAGAACTCTTGCAGCTCTATGATTCCCAAGGAATCCCACCAGAGATCGTAAAAGAAGCTTGTGCTAGGCTTGGCATCTCGATAGAAATACCTGAGGATTTCTACATTCAAGCCGCCAAGCTTCACTCCTCCTCCCAAAAAGAGAAGAGAGAGGAGGCTAGAACATTTCCAAATCTCCCCCCTTCTTTCCCACTGTACTACGATAATCCCTACCTGAAAGAGTTCGAGGCTGAGGTTCTGGAAAGCTCGGGTGATATAGTAATCCTAAACCAAACTGCCTTTTACCCCGAGGGAGGTGGACAACCGTGCGACTTGGGTGAACTCATAGGGGAGAGAGGAAAAGCCAGGGTCCTAGATGTCCAAAAATATGGCGAGGTTATTGTACACAAAGTTGAACCCAATCCCTTCCGCAAGGGAGACAAGATAAAGGGTGTGATAGACTGGGACAGAAGAATTTCACTCATGCGACATCATACGGCAACACACATTCTGCTTGAAGCGGTGAGAAGGGTGCTCGGACAACACGTTTGGCAACACGGTGCTCAAAAAGGAATCGACAGGTCGCGTTTAGACATAACCCACTATCAGAGAATCACCGACGAGGAATTGAGAAAGATAGAAGAGCTCGCCAACTGGATTGTCATGCAAGATCTTCCGGTAAATTGCCATTGGATGGAGCGAAACGAGGCTGAGAAGAAATATGGTTTCGTTCTTTACCAGGGGGGTGTGGTTCCTGGAGCGAAAATAAGAATAGTCGAGATAGAGGGTTGGAATACTCAAGCTTGCGCAGGGACTCACTGCTCTAGAACAGGAGAAGTCGGACCTATCATCATTGCTCGAACCGAGAGGATTCAGGATGGGGTGGAGAGATTGGAGTTCTGTGCTGGACAAGCAGCAATTAAACTGATCCAGGAGCAAAACAAGAGAATAATTGCTGCATGCGAAATCTTAAGATCTCCTCCAGAGAAACTTCCAGAGGCAACCCTACGACTTTTCGAGCAGTGGAAAGCTTCTTCCAAGGAACTTGAGAAATCGAGGGAGAGATTTGCCGTCCTATTGGGGAACTTGCTGCTCCCAAAAGCCAAGAAGAAGGAGAAGTTCCTGCTGCTTGCGGAGAAACTAGAAGTTGGGGCGAATGAACTCATAAAAATAGGGGAATTTCTGGTCAGCCGTGAACCAAAACTCCTGGTAGTTCTAATTGGGGAGGAAGAAGGAGAAGGAAAGATGGTGGTCATGGCCGGAGAGGAAGCTCTAAAACAAGGAATTCATTGCGGAAGAATAGCTTCCGAACTCTCAAGGTTAGCTGGGGGAGAAGGGGGTGGGAAACCTAAATTTGGTCAAGGAGGAGGCCTAGAGATTTCAAAAACAGAGGAAGTTCTGAAGAAGGTGGAAGAGTTAGTATGTTAGCCCTGATATTTCAGCTTATCGCATGTTTGGTGGCAGCCTTCGTTTTTACAAGGATAGTTAATTATTATGCCTCAAAGAAACCTGGACTTGGTGGCTCTTTGCTCACTCGGATAAGAGGGCCCGGGTTGTTGATTTTCCTCCTAGCCATTGTTTACATCGTGTCAAAGCAACTTTTGCCTGCAAGAATTTTCGACTATATCATCCTCACCATCAAAGTAGCGACGATTGTAGCCAGCGCGTATGTTTGTATATCCCTCCTGAACGCAGCGACAATCTTTTATCAGGCAAGGCCGCCCATGAAAAACCTTGTCTCTGCTCTTTCAGTTGTCGTTAAGATACTCCTTGGAATCTGTGTTGCTCTCGCGATTCTCAATCTTTTCAACATCAATCTGACAGCAATTTTGGCGGGATTGGGGGTGGGTGCAATAGTAATCGGTCTAGCTCTTCAGGAAACTGTAAGCAATTTCTTTGCCGGATTTTATCTAGCAACCGATAAACCTATCAGGGAGGGAGATTACATCAGACTAGACAGTGGACAGGAGGGGTATGTTGAAAAAATAGGCTGGAGAAGCACGCGAATAAGAGAGCTTCCTGACAACGTTATAATTGTACCCAACTCCAAGCTCGTGAACTCGGTCATCACTAATTATTATCTTCCAAACCCAGAGACAGCATGCGTTGTAAAATTAGGCGTTGCATACAATAGTGACCTAGAGAAAGTGGAGAAAATCACCACTGAAGTAGCAGAGCAGGTCATGAAAAAAGTGGTGGGCGATTTGAACTTCAAACCTTTCATTAGATATGAAGCTTTTGGAGAATATAGTGTGAATTTTAGCGTCATAATGAGAGTAAAAGAACCAGTCCAGAAATTTTTGTTAACGCACGAGTTCATAAAGGAGCTTCACAGAAGATATAAAGAGGAGGGAATAGAAATCCCGTTCCCAGCCAGAACAATATACACAAAACAAACATGACCCCTGAACTATTGAAAATTCTCGCCTGCCCAGCCTGTAAGGGGGAATTGAAACTGGAAAAAGAAAAACTTGTCTGCCTAAATTGCAAAAAGATATATCCAATCAAGAACGGAATCCCTGTGCTCCTAGTCTAGTTCTCGATGCATGAAAAAATCGATTGGTCCGAATCCGAAGCCTTGATATGCATGGCCCTCTTCATTCTTTTTGGTTTGCTATTCCTTTGGCCTTTTCTGACCTCGAATACCGAGAGAAAGGAGTGGGAGTTTAGAGAAACTCCATTGGGGTTAGCTGTGTTACGGAAAGATTGGGACAACCTTTTGCTATATCCCAGCATAGGTTTTCCTGCCTTTGTGAGCTCAGGTTCGGCTTTTCAAGTTTGGGTTCTCTGCAGAGAAAGACCGCTCTCTTGGAGGATATACGTCGACAACATTTTACTTTCTATAACCGACATAAAAGAAAATGCAGGAATCTGGACGATAGAACTTTACTTGCCGGAGAATCTAGAAGGAGTCCACGATCTTAATGTTGAAGTCGATAACACAAGAATCGGAGACAAAAAGGGAAAAAACTCTGTGGTGGTACTCCATCATCTGCCACAAAAACCGAGAATAGTTGCAATCTCGGACACTCATATAGATGAGGAAAACTGGAAAGTATCAACCCTCCCGATAAACCCAAAGCCCCTGTTCGCATCCAAAGACCTTCGTGGTCTGCCAATCCCAATCAAGAAACTTTTTGAGAGCATCGACGAAGGCATGAAAAGAATCAAAAATGGAATCATGACTTGCAGACCTCAACACGCACAGAAGCTCCTCGATACGCTTACCTATATAAAAGAAAACCTAAAACCGGATTTAGTACTCCTTACAGGCGACTTAGTCGACTGGTCCTCTGAGATCAGCTGGAACAGGCTATGGGAGTTACTGGCCTGCTCAAAACTCCCTGTATGCTTAGTCCCGGGCAATCACGACCATCGTGGTAGAATTCATATTGTTCAGGGAAGAAAGTGGCTGGCTCCATTTTATCGGGATTTCAACTCGTTCGATGTCTATGGCTTCCAATTAGGGGCATATTACTTTGTCGGTGTAAACTCGGGTCACGACTGGAAACCTCTAGACGCTTCCAAGGGATCAGGATTAGAAAAAAGACAACTCTCTTGGTTGATGACCATCCTGAACAACAAAGAAAATATTGTATTCTTCCTTCATCACCCATCAAAAGAAAACAGCATGGGGCTCGCCCATGGATGGGAACATGTGCTGTCTCGATTCGGTGGCAAAGTCTCGCTGGTTGTGTGCGGACATCTTCACCCAACAAGTCCAATAGAAAACGTTGTGCTGAACGTGAAACAAATCGTCGTTCCATCGGTTCAAGACAGTTCTGCTCCTGACAGGGCTGCCATAGTACTTCCGATGAATCAATAGTTTTGTCTTCCTAAGCATAACTAGTTTGTGCGGGAAGAACGCGAGAGGCTGATAAATTCTTTAATCGAATGGGGATATCTACAAAGTCCGGAAATCATCGACGCTTTTAGGAAGGTACCTCGAGAAGAGTTTGTTCCAGAAAAGCTCAGAGCAAGTGCTTACGAAGACACACCCCTTCCCATCGGCTATGGACAAACCATCTCTTCCCCTAGCATGATTGCCATCATGCTTGAATCACTACAAGTAAAGCGCGGGCAGAAGGTCTTAGAAATCGGGACTGGATCTGGCTACAATGCGGCCTTGCTTGCGGAACTCGTCGGAAGGGAGGGGAGGGTAGTGAGCATCGAGAGAATCCCAGAGCTAGCTAAGTTTGGAAGAGAGAACTTGAGAAGAACGGGATATGAGTGGGTGGAGGTGCGGGTAGGTGACGGCTCACTCGGATGCCCTGGCGTTAGCTGGGACAGGATTCTTGTCACAGCTTGTACCCCTCAAATACCAAAACCTCTGATAGAACAGCTCGCAGTCGGAGGCAGAATTGGGGCTCCTGTCGGCAGTAATTATCTCTTTCAAACCTGGGTAGTCGGTGAGAAACAGAAGGATGGTACCTTAAAATTGGAGGAGAAAGGTGGCTGCTCCTTTGTCCCCCTACTGGGTAAATATGGCTGGAAAATCTAACCGAACCAGCGCTCCAACGAGAGCTGGCCTGCTCTCGCCTTCCCTTTAGTGAGCTTTTCTATACCTGATTGTACCCTATCCTCCGAAAAATCGAACTCTTCACAGAGGAACTCCTTGATTTTCTCGGGATTTGGCTCGCCCCATTTGATTTCGTAATCATCCGTTACCTCGTGCCTAAGGAAAAGTTCCTTAACCTTCAGAGGATCCACTTCAAACTCAAAAAGTTTTTCCTTTACTATTCTTTCCAGCGAGCCGTACTTTCGCACCAGCTCAAGAGCGCGTTTTGGACCTATGCCCTTCACTCCCTCGTTAAAATCCGTTCCCACAAGGATTCCTATGTCCACCAGTTGCTCATGAGAAATGCGCAATGCGTCAAGAACATTTCTCAACTCAATCTGCTCAGGCTTCACCTCCACGTATGCATCCTTACCGGGGAGTTTTCTTTTCCCAGTTAGAGCCAAGTTCCTCACAAGCACTGGTGCACCAAATAACAGGCTGTCGTAATCTTGACTAGCTGAGGCCCATGCGTCTCCTTTTTTCACGAGGTGAGCGGCCTGTGCCTCCCCCTCGCAGGGAGCCTGTACCCAAGGAACTCCCATGAGCTGAAGAAGTCGTTTAGCTTGCTCAACCATCTCCTCCGTGACCTTTCCTGCTCTCTGAGCGAATTTCCTCGCCTCTGTCAAATCTCCCGCTTCTAGGGCTTCTTTCCATTTTTTCTCGGCCTCCTCTCTGCTCAGCGTCCTCTTATCAAGCGTTAGATGTTTCAATGATGGCGGCTTTCCATCAAAAACATAAACCGGTTTTATTCCCATTTCCACTAGATTTGCAGTTCTGTAAAAAAGACCCGAAAGATGAGAAGTTATTCTACCCTTTGAATCCATTAGCGGTTCACCGTCTCTTTGCCGAATAATCGAAAGAAACTGATGAAGCATGTTCATAGCATCAATTGCCACGACTTTTCCCGAGAGCTCCTCTAGGGAAATCTCCTTCGCAGCAACGATTTCACCTATCTGAACTCCCATCAGCAATTCTGGAACTCTTTATTTTACGCTAGGGAACCAAGTCTCTATTTCCTCTGTCTGATGACCGTTATAGGACATACTCCCTGCTCGAACTCATAGAGCGCAATGTCTATCGGATCCGTTATGCCTTTGGGAACATCCACAAGGACCGGCGCACCTAACGAAATTTGCAAAGCACGTGCACCAATAATCCTTGCCTTCTCGAAACGCGTGTACTGCCTAACCTTATAAAAATCTAGCTTGAAGCTCAGAGTAATCCCTTATTCTTCTAGCCCTGGCGATTTTTCCTTCTCTTTCTCCTTCTCCTCTTTCTCCAACTTTCCAGCTGCGATGACGTCGTCTATCCGCAGAATCATTTCAGCAACATCGGTGGCGGATTTTATGGCTTGAACCTTAACTTTGAGAGGCTCCACGATTCCAGCCTTGAAGGCGTCCACTATCTTACCACTTATCGCATCAAAACCAATAAACTGTGAGTTCGGTTTTTCGTGTTCGGCCCTCAGCTGGGTAAGAATATCAATGGGATCGAGACCAGCATTCTCAACAAGAGTTTGAGGAATGATCTCCATTGCATCTGCGAATGCATTGATAGCGAGCGCTTCCTTTCCACCCACGCTGTCTGCGAGGGCTCGAACCGCCTTAGCAACTTCGAGCTCGGGAGCGCCTCCCCCTCCTAGAATCTTTCCTTCTTCCAAAGCAACTGAAAGAACACAGAGGGCATCGTGAATGGCCCTCTCGGCCTCATCGACCACATGCTCTGCACCCCCTCTCACAAGAAGAGTCACGGACTTTGGATTTTTGCATCCTTCAATGAATGTCATCTTCTCTCCCGAGACCTTCCTTTCTTCGACCAACTCTGCGTACCCAAGATCGGCCGGCGTTAGTTCCTTGATGCTGGTAACTATCTTCCCACCCGTGGCCCTCGCCAGCTTTTCCATATCTGATTCCTTTACCCTCCTCACCGCGAGAATTCCTGCCTTGGCAAGGAAGTGCTGAGCGATATCATCAATACCCTTCTGACACACTACCACATTGGCTCCAACCTTCTTGATGGCCTCCACCATCTCTTGTAACATTCTCTGCTCCTCATCCAAGAAGGCCTTTATTTGCTCAGGTGTTTCAATGTGTATCTTGGCCTTTGTTTCCGTTTGCTCGATTTCCAAGGCACAATTCAGAAGAGCAATTTTTGCATTCTGAACTCTCTTGGGCATGCCCGGGTGAACCACTTCTTTATCCAAGACGATTCCCTTCACTAGCTGAGTGTCAAGGGCGCTCCCCCCAATTCTCTTTTCAACCTTTACGTTATCTACCACGGCCTTGATTTTTCCATCTCTTTCCTCAGCCACTTGGAGAATCGCATCAACACACAGCTCAGCAATTCTCTCCTGCTCCTGTATCCCTTTACCACTGAGAGAGGTCATCGCCACTAGCTTGAGTTTCTCCCGGTCATCCTTTGAGATGGGAACTGCAATCTTATTAAGGACCTCTATTGCCTTCTCAGCTGCCTGCCTATAACCAGCTGTTATGATGGTGGTGTGGATTTCTTGATCAAGCAAATCCTCCGCCTTTTTGAGGAGTTCCCCCGCCAAGACAACTGTGGTGGTAGTGCCATCTCCGACCTCATTATCCTGGGTCTTTGCAATTTCCACCAGCATCTTAGCCGCCGGATGTTCTACATCGATTTCCTTCAGAATGGTTGCGCCATCGTTGGTTATGGTAACATCTCCCATGCTATCCACGAGCATCTTGTCCATGCCCCTTGGGCCCAACGTAGTCCTGACCGTTTCGGCAATTACCTTGGCCGCCAAGATATTCATGTGCTGGGCATCTCTACCCACATATCTCGCCGTTTTTTCGGGCAGGATTAAGATAGGAGTTGCCTGAACAGCGGCTGCCATCTTTAACTTGATACTTTCCCTCTCTCTTAAAAATCTTTCGGTTTGAAATCAGAATGGAGCCGTTGGAATTCGTCGTTTTCGCTTTCTGGTTCGTTCTTCCAGCATACGTAGCAAATGCGTCACCCGTGGTTTTTGGTGGGGGAAGGCCTATCGACGGAGGAAGAAAGTTTTTTGACGGACGCCCTATCTTCGGACCGGGAAAGACCATTCGAGGATTCTGTGCCGGTGTTGCCGCAGGTATTGCAGCAGGAGTAGTGCTCTATCTGCTGCATCCCCTAGCTTTGGACGGAAAGGAGCCAGTTCCGGGATTGAAATCTTTCAGCTCTTATTTACTTTCGTCCTCTCTTCTCTCGGTGGGAGCTTTAACGGGGGATCTTGTGGGAAGCTTCATTAAGCGAAGAATCGGTTTGGCGAGGGGGGACCCAGCTTTTCTCCTTGACCAGCTTGGATTTTTGGTTTTTGCGCTTTTGTTCACCTATCCCTTCTTTCACCTTTCTTCCACGATGGCGATTTTTCTCCTCATTGTCACTCCGGGACTTCACCTAGGTACAAATGTTTTGGCTTACAAACTTGGCTTGAAGGATAGACCATACTGATGAAGCTCCTTTGGCTAGACTGGGAAAACGTGGACCGCCTGTGCCGTATTTTGGCACGTAAAATAAAACGAGCTGGATTTAGTCCAGACGTGGTGGTAGGGATAAGCAGGGGGGGATTTCCCGTCGCCAGAATCTTGTGTGACGAACTGGGTATTCGCCGACTAGCAAGCCTCCAAATCGAGTACTATTCGGCACCCAACCAGACAAGAAAAAAGCCTGTTCTTCTCTACCCACTCAATGCTGACGTGAGGGAAAAGAGGGTGCTAATCGTTGATGACGTAGCGGATAGGGGCGAGTCCTTAGAGTTGGCAAAAAAACACGTGAAAGAAAAGGGCGCAAAAGAAATCAGACTCGCAACTGTCCATTATAAGCCTTGGAGCAAAGTAGTTCCGGATTTCTACGTCAGGACAGTGAAAAGCTGGATTGTGTACCCCTGGGAAAGAAAAGAAACCCAATCACAGCTCAAGGAGATGCGTTCAAATCTTTTATGAAGTTGGTCAAGAACTGATGGGGAAAATGGTAACAACGTGTGAGCTCTGCGGAAAGTCTGTCTCACAACTTCAAAAGTGTAAGCTCTGTGGAGCCATGGTGTGCCAAGATTGTCTCTTACAGGACGTTAGCATATGCCGAAAGTGTGCGAGAAAGGGACTGTGGATAGAGGAGCCCTAAAGGGACTAGAACTAGAGCTGATTGAACAGGCGGAAGAGGCACTAACAGAAGTAAAGGAGCTTGCCTTTGAGGGGGTGCCAATTTTAGTAGAAGGAAAAAGAGATGCGGAGGCTCTCAGAAGATTGGGTATAGAGGGAAAGATTTTGGAACTCTCCTCAGGAGGACCGATGCTCAGTTTCTTGGAGGGATTGAAGTACACGAAGATACTAATATTAACCGATTTTGACGACAAAGGCGAAGAACTAGCCTCTTTCTGCTGTGAGCACCTAACCAAGTTAGGCGTTGAGCCCATCCTAGAACCCTACCAGAAACTGAGAAAACTTAGGAAAAAGTTTAAAGAGGTGGAGAGCCTAGTCAGATTGAGAACTGTTTTGGAGAGGATAAAGTGGAAAGATCAAAAAACGAGGAGCTGGAAAGAGGGACAATAAAGTATCTAGTCCAAGCAAGGTTAGAAGTCAACGGAGTCGTGGAGCCGTCAGATGTTGTTGGAGCTATCTTTGGGCAGACAGAGGGGTTGCTTGGCGAGGAACTAGAGATGAGAGAACTTCTTAGGACGGGGAAAATAGGTAGAATCAAGGTAAATCTCTCCTCCTCTCAGGGAAAAACCATCGGTACTGTCCTTTTACCTTCCGGGCTGGACAAAATGGAAACGTGTCTTCTTGCGGCTGCCCTAGAAACCGTGGACCGAATAGGGCCCTGCGAGGCCAAGATAACAGTAGAGAAAATCGAGGACGTGAGAGCCTCGAAGAGAGAGATCGTGCTCAAACGGGCGAAAGAATTGATGCGGGAAGTCGAAAGTCCTGAAACCCAAGAGCTGTTCAGGAGTCTAAGGGAGTCTTTACATCAAGCTAAAATCGTTGAATATGCTGGATTACCAGCAGGACCGAAGGTGGCAACATCTGATTCTATTATCATAGTCGAGGGAAGAGCCGACGTTCTCAACCTTCTGAGAGCTGGCATAGAGAATGTTATAGCCACGGAGGGTGCAAGCGTTCCTCCCGCAATAATAGACCTGACCAAAAGGAAAACTACAACAGTTTTCGTGGACAGCGACAGAGGTGGGGATTTGATTTTAAAGGAGCTTCTGCAGGTAGCAGAAGTAGATTACATTGCAAGACCACCGCCTGGAAAAAGTGTGGAAGAACTTACTGCGAAGGAGATTTACAGGGCACTCAGAAACAGGGTGCCTGCTAGTATGTACGTGCGGGAGGATGTCGAGGAGACCCTCAGAAAACTTTGTGAAATGTCAGTTGAACTGAGGGGGTCCTTGAAGGCCCGCCTTCTAAAATCCTCGCTGGAGGTAATCAAAGAGATTCCGGTTCGGGAAATCAAAGAGGAACTGATGAAAACGGAGGGAGTTTGGGCGGTTGTTCTAGATGGAGTCGCAACGGACGAACTTGTGGATTGCGCGCACAAGAGGGGAGTAGAATATCTCATCTGTGTTAAGAAGGACCTTTCTAAACCCCTCCCACCAGCTATCAAGGTTCTCACACCAGAAGAACTGTTGAAACACTAAATTTCCCGCTCGAAAAGGATAGCTGCCTCTCCATCAGAATAATAGTAAGGAACTTTTCCGACCTCAGAGAATCCCAAGAAAGAATAGAATTGTCTCGCTCCGATATTGCTCTCCCTTGCTTCTAGTCTCACTTTGTTCACACCCCTTTTCTTGAAGTAATCCATCAGCCTTTGCATCAGGGCAGTCCCGACCCCTCTTCTTCTATGCTGTGGATCCACGCCTATGTTCAAAACATGACCAACATCTCCCCACCGTATTGTGCCGATTGCATATCCTACAATCTTTCCTCCCATTTCCGCAACAAGAAAGCTCATGGGATTAGTCTCCCATAGATGCATCAGGAGATCCATGGGATAGGGATCTCTAAAGCACTTATACTCAAGCCTCAACACTTCTCCCAAATCTTCACGGCGAGCCGGCCTGATTAGAACTTTAGCGGCAAAGGACAACTTCAACCTCCGCTCCCTCCTCTATCCTTTCTACTTCTTCCGGGACAAGAATAAATCCATCTGCTCTCGCTACTGAGCTCAAAACACTTGACCCCGTAATTCTAATCGGGTAAGCGACCCACGTACCATCCCTCTGCTCCAATCTTACTCGGACTACATCTACTCTTCCGAGAGCTGATGCTATGGTCCTCCCTAGTTTTGCTCTTATTTTCATTCTTGGTTCCTCGAGACCTAGCATGTACTCAAGAGCCGGGCGCACCAAAAACTCAAAAGCTATCAAACATCCCGCCGGAAATCCTGGAAGGGAAAAAATTGGCTTACCCCTTATTATTCCAAAGGAGGTGGGCGAGCCAGGCCTAATCGCAACCCCGTGGAAGAGAAGTTTTCCTTCTTCAGCAATAGCCGATGGAACAAAATCTGATTTACCCACCGAACTACCTCCAATTACAAGAATCATGTCATACCTGAGCCCTTGTCTGATTGCCTTTCGTATGCTGCTCTTATCATCCTTCACCCTTTGAGAGAGGACAGGAGCACCGCCTGTATGCAAGACCGAAGCTGCAATCGAATAACTGTCAATGTCATACACCTTGGCATCATGAAGGATTTTGCCTGGTTCCACAAGTTCCGTGCCCGTCGGTATTATGAAAACCGTTGGTTTCACAGAAACCCTCACCTCTGAATAGCCACAAGCCGCTAGTAGACCAATATCAGCTGGTCCAATTCTTTTTCCCGCCTTCAGTACAATTTCCCCTTCACGCACATCTTCCCCCTCCCTAGAGACATTTCTCCATCGAGGCACAGGCTCAAAGATCAAAACGTATCCGTTTTCCTTTCTGCACCTTTCAACCGCGATTACGGCATCCGCACCTTTAGGGAGTGGAGCTCCTGTAGAAATTTCCACAGCCTGACCTGCATGTACCAGAAGAGAGCTCCTCACCCCAGTCACGCAACTGCCAACTACTTTCAGACGTTTGGGGTGAAGTTCAGACGCACCTATCGTGTCACTCGCCCTAACAGCATAACCATCTACTGCGGCTCGGTCAAAGGGGGGAACATTGAACGGAGCTACAACATCCACAGCCGAAACGCGGTTCAGGCTCTCCACAAGTTTAACTTTCTCGCTTGGAAGTCTTTTCAACTCCTTAAGAACAAGCCCTAGAGCATCACCCAGTCGGATATAATAAGGAAACCCTCCCTTGGCCTCATTCCCTCGCATGCTTCACTAGATGTGCCAAATCGGGAAGAATAAGTTCCAAACCCACCGTAACCGCGCTTGGAGCACCTGGAAGACAAAAAATAATTTTTCCCTCAACTAACCCGGCTAAAGCTCTAGAGAGAAGCGCTGGCGTCCCAATTTTTTGATACCCAAGATATCGTAGCATTTCACCAAAACCTGGTAACTCCTTTTGAATAAGCGGTTTCACGCTCTCGATAGTAACATCTCGAGACGATATACCTGTTCCACCTGTGGTAATAATGGCATCTACATCGCTCCGAATGAGCTCTTTCAACAGAGACTCTATCTTCTCTCGATCGTTCGGCAAAAGGTATCTCACCACTGTGTGTCCTTTCTCCTTCAGCCCTTCTTCCAGTATTTTCCCCGAAATATCTTCCTCCTTCCCCGCCGCCCTCTTGTCGCTGATGGTTATCACTGCAACCTTTAGCCTAGATGGTGCCTCCGCTCGATGTTTGTCGAAGTTCATTTCTTTATTTTCTTAACCACTCTTATGTCTGAAATTCGCGTGAAGGGATATTGGCCGTGCTCGTCTTTCTCCAGGGCTTTCACCATATCCCAAACGGCTAGAAGTGCGGCGCTGACACCGGTGAGAGCTTCCATCTCGACCCCTGTCCTCCCACTGCTTTTCACTCTCACAGAAACTGTTATCGAATCGTCACCTAGGCGAAATTCAGGCTCAATCCAAGTTATTTCAAGTGGGTGACAATGAAAGAGAAGCTCTGAGGTTTTCTTAACTGCGTTCAGAGCTGCCAGACCAGCAACTGTGAGCACGTCTCCCTTTTCTATCCTTCGCTCTCGAATAGCTTGGATTGTCTCCGGTTTGAGATAAATCTTTCCCTCCGCAGTCGCTTCACGGTAAACCTTTCTCTTTCTCGACACATCGACCATTTTGACCGGAATCATCAAAGCTAGCCTAAGCGAGCTAATAATACATTAAAGTCGGGATTTCGCGATAAGTCCAGACTTGCTTCCTCCCAAGCTTGATTCTTTCTGCTCTCCCCCAATGCTCAAGCTTCACCAAGAACTCTCTAATCTGTCTGGTTTTCCAGCCAAGTATTTTCGAAATATCCGTTGGTGTAAGACTGCCGTACCTCCTCAAGAGGAACTCGATTATTTCCAACCTCACCTCGTCTATTGTTTCGCTTTCCTCTTCCTCTTCGTCCTCTTCTATCGGAGGTGGCCAAATTTCCATCCAAGACTAAGGACAAAAAATTAAAGGTTTTAGCTCTGACGATTTAGTGTGCCGAAACGAAGATGGGTCTTTGTGAAAGCAGCAGGGGGAGGTTGGAAGGACGGAAGGGCTTCCCTTCTGTTTTTTTCTTCACTTCCAGCACAAGTTGCTTGAGAGTCAACCGCCTCACTTTCTTTTCCCCTCTTATTCTCACGCTCAATTTCCTCGACTTCTCTCTTTCTCCTATAACGACAATAAATGGCACCCAATCCATTTCCGCCTCTCTTACTTTTCTTGCTATAGTGATTTCCCTGTCATCCACATCCGCCCTGACTCCGTGTCGAGACAAAGTCCTAGCATTCCTCAAACACATCTCTGTATATTCGCTCGAAACTGGCAGGAATCTAACTTGCGTCGGAGAAAGCCAGATGGGGAGAGAAGGAGGTTTCCCGGCCTGAGAATCTTTAGCAGCCTGTTCCAAAAGTGCATAGATCCATCTTTCAATAGAACCCATAGAGGAGTGTAAAATCACGCATCCTTTCTTCTTCCCGTCTTTGTCTACATAACCGATTCCGTACCTAGCGGAGTCTTCTAGGTCTAGCTGAACGGTTGCCAATTGAGCGTTGCCACCAACAGAGTCTATAAACTGAAACTCGTGTTTTAGCACCCAATAGTGCTTAGGCTGCGCTAAAACCTCCACAATAGCCGGTTTATTCACTGAACTCAAGAGCTCGAGAATGAAGCTCCTTCTTTGCTCATAAAACTCCCTCGTTACCCTGAACACTATCACGAAATCAATCTCCATCGCTTTAGTCAGCTCGAAGTACTTTTTGAAGAGAAGTTTGTATTCCTCCAGAGCCTGCTCGAGTTCAGCACAAAAGCAATGAAGGTCAGGCATGGTGAAAGCCCTCAACCTTTTCAACCCCACACATTCTCCGCTCTGTTCTAACCTGTATGAAGGAGAAAGTTCGAACACCCTAACTGGAAGTTGTTTATAGGTGAGGATGGCGTCTTTCATCATTTTGAAGAGCCCAAAATCGCCCGCGAAACGCAACAGTAGAGAGTAGTTGGGTAGTCTTATCTTGTAATCTTTCTGGTAAAACCTAGAAGCTTGCTCTGCTATATCCGGTTCGCTCTCTCGGTACATAACGGGAGTTTCTATTCTCATAGCCCCAAGCTCGGTTGCGAATTGTATAGCGAAATCCTGCAAAAGGTCCTTCACCAAGAGTCCATTTGGATAAAATCTAAAGTGTCCGACATCACTCGCTGGTTCATAGTCCACCATTTCCAGACGCCTCATCAGCTTGAGATGAGCTGGTTCTTTGCCGCTCCTCTGACCAAGTTCCTCGCTGAGCAAGAATTGCTTAAGATCAGGATACTTTGCCAGCTGCCCCGTGTCTAAGTTTTTTAAATCTATTCGATGTTCACTTCCGTTTGGCTCGAGCAGGAAAAACTCACTAGGAACGGAGGGACTGGTCGGTACTCTTTCTTCCCCCTCCGGCACGATCTCTCTGGAGAGTTCACTTAAGGGGTGCCCTTTGCAACTTATCTTAAAAGCTTTGTACCAGCCAAAGGGTAATCTAACGACTTCACAGCCCCTTTCCACCAGCTTCTCTTTAACTAGTTCTAGAATTCGAACAGCCATTGAGGGCCTAGCGAGAGAAGAACTAAGATGAGCATAGGGATAAAGGATGACTCTTGGTGCCCCCACTTTCTTAAGTACCTCCTCTATTTCCTCGGCTGCTTTTCTTGCCACTGCCTCTGGATTGATTTCATCCCTTTCCTCCACCGTGGTGAATGCAACCAAACACTCTTCAAACCTACCACTTTTTTGCTTCACCTCCTCCGCCGCTGTGGTAGGTTGCTTTACCTCGAACTCTAGGTAGTCTGAGTGAATAAGCAGTACCCGCATTCTTATAACGTTCTTCGAGTAAAAATGTTAACTGATTGCTCTTAAGCACCAAAGCAAACATTGATGTGCGTGTCATAGTGGCAATCACTGGAGCAAGCGGAGCTATCTATGGAATTAGAACATTAGAGGCCCTACGTGAGCATGGAGTGGAAACAGAGCTAATAATTTCTAAGACTGCCCAAAGGATACTTGAGTTGGAAACGGGAAGAAAGCTTGAGGAACTAAAGGCACTTGCCAATCGCTTTTATTTTGAAGACGACATGTTTGCTCCTCCATCCAGTGGATCATATCCCGTCGACGCTATGATAGTCGTGCCCTGCAGCATGAGAACACTTGGATGCATCGCCCATGGAATCTCTGATAATCTCATAAGAAGAGCAGCTGAGGTTGCGTTAAAGGAGGGAAGAAAACTTATCCTAGTCCCTAGAGAAACCCCTCTGAGTCAGGTACACTTAGAAAACATGCTCCTTCTAAAAAGAGCAGGAGCAGTTATTCTTCCGGCCTGTCCGGCTTTCTACAGCCGGCCTAAGAATGTTCAAGACTTGGTTGACTTTGTAGTGGGAAAAATATTGGAAGCTCTTGGTATAACTCATTCCTTGTACCCAAGATGGGAAGGTGAGTAGAATGAATTTACCTATCGCCGTCTTCAGATGTTTAGCCTGTGGAAGGAGTGAATATCGGATGTCTTCCCTTTCGTTTGGGGAGCTTTTTGAAGGAGAGTGTCGCTGTGGAGGAGACATGGTGGTGGTGGAGGAGGAAATCTCAAAAGAGTTTAAGGAACTTTTGGGAATCATTTACAGAAACTTTGAAGTTCTCGATTTCAAGGGAACCGAAAGGGAATTGGAGGTTGAGGTGGAAAGCGAGGAACTGAAACGGTCTTTTCTTTCGGTCTACAACGAATTGAAAATCAGAGGATACATCGCAGCTCTAAGAAGGGGGAAAAATAAAGCGATAAAACTCCTCGTTATAAAATTCCCACCTCCAAAAGCAGAAAGACCTTGGATAAATGTTATCCTGCTTGTTATCACCGCGTGCACTACTTTATGGGCAGGCTTATATATCTTCAAAAATCCGATAAGTGCCTTTGTTCTTTCCTCTTCCCTTCTCGCCATCTTAGGTGCACATGAGGCGGGTCACAGGCTAGCAGCCAAGAGAAATGATATTGAAATTTCGAATCCCTACTTTATTCCCGCTCCTCCCATTTTAGGTACGTTTGGCGCTGTTATCACTATAAAAAGACCAATAAAAACCAGGGAGGCTATGATGCAAATGGGCTTTCTGGGACCCGTACTTGGATTTCTTCTCGCTTTGCTTTGCACAATTTTTGGTCTTTTTGGTTCGACTGAAACTGGTGTCACTCTTCCGGCACTCCCAGCATTTTTGCTTGTATTGACGAGAAACCCCTCGATGCAGCTCAATCCACTTCTTTTCTCCGGTTGTGTCATGATGATGGTCACTGCTCTAAACCTACTTCCAGCTGGACAGCTTGATGGTGGACACATCTTCAGGGGTTTGCTAGATGCTGGCAAACATTACAAGTTAACACAAACGGTGGGATTTTCTCTTCTTCTCATAGGTCTAGTTCCTGTCTTCATAACAGGCTCGAGTATTTCCTACTTATCGGTATGGGGTATTCTGATTCTTTTGCTCTTCAGCCGGCCGCACCCAGGAGCGCTTGACGATGTTTCTTCAGTTCCCCAAAGATACCGCCTACTCGCAGCGATCTCTATTATAATTCTTATTCTCTGCATGCCTCTTCCAACCCAACTATGAGAGGTGTTTTCATATGTTTAGAGGGGTTAGACGGGTGTGGAAAGAGCACACAAGCTAGAAACCTAGCTGTTTGGCTGAAGTCAATCGGTAAAGAGGTGGTCTCAACAGCCGAACCCACAAATGGACCCATAGGTAGACTTCTCCGTAAAATCATCAGTGGGAGGATAAGTGTCCCCCCGCTTGCGGAGGCTATGCTCTTCGCAGCAGACAGATGTTATCATTTAGAGGAAACCATCAAACCAGCTTTGAATGAAGGTAAAGTTGTAGTTTGCGAACGATATGTCTACTCATCCCTAGCCTACCAACAAGCGAGAGGAGTTCCCGAGAATGTAATCAAAAAGCTCAACAGTACTTTCCTGCGTCCAAATCTAGTAGTATTACTTGACGTGCCCGTAGAAGTAGCTAAAAAAAGAATAAAGAGGAAAAAAGTGGACGAGTTCGAGAAAAACCGAGAATTTCAAGAAAAGGTTAGGACTAATTACCTTACCCTTTTCCGGAAGGAGAAACTCCCCATTCTCGACGGCACCTTGGAGCCAAGAATATTGACGGAAGAAATTAAGAAACTCGTAATTCCGCTCTTGAAATAATTGATTTAAATCGGGATGCGACCTCCTCTGGTAAGGTCTCTACAACAGGCTCATAATGCAATCTTTCCATGAACCCTGCATCGGAAATGTAAACGTATCTGAGGTTTGGTCGAGAGATAAACTTGACGTTGAGTCGGTAATAATCTGCCCCCACAGGACCAGAGAAGGCTGCCATGTTAAAACTGTCTATGCCACTTTCACCGTATGCTTTAAGAATTTGGGAAGCGAGGAGGGCAAAATTCTCGATATCCTGCTCTTCCATCTCTAGCAAAGATGAAATTCTCTTGAACACTATCAGAAGCTCATTGTTTGCCTGAGGTGCAAAACTGGATATGCACGAGAGGAACTCGTTGTCGAGGACAAACCTTTCGCCTCTCTTTTTTTCCTCCTGAATCAAGTCCAACCAGTAATTGGAGCCATTCTCCTCGGCGTATTCTTTACTCTTTTGGATGAGAAGGGAGAGGTAAAAGGTTGGCTTCCTATCGGCAAGGATTTGGAGGTGTGGATGGACTACGCTGGCCGCTGCAGGCGGCATATAGTTCCAATTTACGGTACAAAACTCAGCCTCTGGATCGATTTTCGATACCTGTTGGAAAAATCTCAAACTTGCCCTTAAACCATCGGCAATTAACTTAGGTTGGAACTGATTAGGGAACATGAAGTGCTTCTCACATAAGGTCACGACGGCGTGATACTCGCCAAAGGGAAAGAGATTGGGAAAAGCCTTTGCCTCTCCTATCTGTATCCTTTCGGGACCGAAACTGAATTTAGGCGTTGATTTTTCCAAGTTTTGCGGACAGAAAAAGCATATTTTTGCTGATGTCTCTATAAACTTATCTATTTCAGTTTTTTCGATTGAATGCTTGGTCCTTTTGGTCCTTTCAACATTAATTCTGCACCAAAACCCGGTTAGAGGGTCTCTTCTATACTCCAAGGTTTGAAAAGTTTTTGAAAATCCCTGTAGTGGACTAAGAAACTCAGCCACCCTCACCACTTTTTCAAAGCTAAGCGGCATTTTAAAAAATACTCTCTCACCCAATTAAAGCGTGAAGGTACCCGAGTACATCATCATTGCAGGCGGGGGAAGGATAGGGTCGAAACTAGCCGAGCTTCTGCTAGAAAAAGGAAAAGACATTGCAATCATAGAGAAAGACAAAGAAGTTTGTGAGAGGTTAGCTTCGGAATTAAATGCGTTAATAATTCATGGTGACGCCACGTCTAGAAAGGCGTTGGAAGATGCGGGCGCAAGACATGCAGATGCCTTTGTTGGTGTTACAGGGGATGATAGCCGGAACATTGTAGCGTGCCATATGGCCAAACATATGTTCCAAGTTCCTCTCACCTTGGCACGGGTGGAAAACCCAGAAATGCTTAAAACTGCCCAAGAAACAGGCATAGACTTCGTTTTCAGTCCCTCCCATGTTTCCGCTTTTGTTCTCGAGAATGCCATTTCACTTCCAGGAACCGTTTCTGTTCTCCTTTCCGGAACACTAACACGAGCAGTGGAAGTCACGCTCACAGACGAATCACCAGCAGGGGGGAAGACTATCGAGGAACTCCAAATACCAAAGGGTTGCGTAATAGGAGCCATCTACAGAAAGGGAAACTTGATAATTCCCCACGGCAGTACTGTATTACGAAAGGGAGATGTGGTGGCCCTAATAGGGAAGGAATCGGCTATACGAAAAACTTTGAAGCTCTTCCTTAAGTAATGGGCCTCCGCGAATTTCGATTGAGGGAGTTTCTCAAGAGAAACTTTGATTTCTTAGCAGGACTATCTGAGGAATTGGGTTTCTCGCTCTTTCTTCTCTTCCTCGGCCTGATTATGTGTTATCTTGTTTCGGGTGTCTAAGTTGATTTCCGCAACTTCCGAAGACCTAAAAATTGTAGGATATCATCTGGCCAGATTCTTGAGAGTCGTTAGCTTTCTCCTTCTTCCTCCCATGTTTGTGGCGTGCCTTTATTCTGAATTCAATCTTGTTCCAGCTTTCCTGTTAGGATTCTCTCTTTCTTTGACTGCCTGTGCTCTCTTAGAGCTACTGTGCGTCACTGAACGGGAAATGGAATTAAAACATGCCATCCTCGTAGCAGCACTCCTCTGGCTTGCCGCACCCTTCTTTGGTTCTCTACCTCTTTGGTTCAGTGGACAGTATGCATTCTTGGATTCCTTCTTTGAAACAACAAGCGGACTCACTACAACAGGACTCACCCTCACTCAGCACGCTGATCTTTTGCCGAAAAGCATCAATTTCCTCCGCCATCTTCTCCAATTTGTAGGAGGTGTTGGAGTTGTGGTAATCTCTCTTTGTATCTTCGGAAGAACCCAAATAAGTTCTTTTCTCATGTTCAAAGGTGAGGCAAGAGAAGCAGGAATAAGACCAAGCATAGTTAAAACGTCTAGGAGAATTCTTGGCATTGCGCTCACTTTCCTCGCCTTGGGAACTGTTCTCTTCACCCTCGCGGGTATAACAGAAGGACAAAAACCGGGGGATGCCGTTTTCGACGGTCTGAATCACACCATGGCGGCCTATTCCACCGGAGGATTCAGTACCCATTCCCAGAACATGCTCTATTACCACAGTGCCCTTGTCGAGATAGTAGCCTTGGTTCTCATGATTTTGGGTTCCCTCAACTTCAATTTACACTACGCAATTCTAACAGGCAGAAGAGGCGAAATGGTTAAAGATATCGAAATCAAGGTGTTCCTCGTCTTCCTGATAACCGGAGGACTCCTGGTGGGATTTTATCTATCCCGTTCGTTCCATTCTTCTGCTTTCACCATATTCCGAAAAGGATTTTTCCACGTGATTTCTGCCCAGACGACAACGGGTTTTCAAACAGTTCCCCCATCCTACACGATATATCTCTGGCCTGTCCCGGTTTTGGTTTTACTTTCTATACTGATGATTGTTGGAGGATCGGCCAACTCAACGAGTGGAGGAATAAAGAACCTTCGATTGGGGATTTTATTCAAATCACTCCTGCTGGAAATCAGAAAGACTTTTCTCCCGAGCTCCGCCGTGGTTGTAGAGACTTACCACCACCTAGGCGAAAACCCCATAACGGAGACTGTAATAAGAGGAGCTGCAGTTGTCACTCTCTCCTATCTTCTCCTCTTAGGTTTCGGAACTCTAGTCACCACCTCTTTTGGTTATCCCTTCCACGCTTCCCTATTTGAAACTGCCTCTGCTTTGGCAAACACCGGACTTTCCTGCGGAGTTACTTCACCTTCAATGCCCTCAATCTTGAAGTTGACTTACATCTTTTTGATGTGGGCAGGAAGGCTGGAAATAATTGCCATTTTTGTTCTCCTCGGCTTCATCTTTCTGCAACTAAGGAGGATACTACCATGAGATGGTTGTTGGTCTTAATGGCGTTTCTTGTTTTTGCTCCATCTAGTATCGCTCAATGTGTTACCGTCGCTGATTTACTTCTCTCTCCAGATAATTTCGACAATCAAAAGGTAGTTGTCGTGGGAGAAGTTCTAGGGATTCTCTATCGTGGGGAGAAAGCTTGGGTAAACATCGAAAATGGAGAATACCAGATTGGGATATGGTGCGAGACGCGAATGTTAGAAAACCTGAAAGTGACTGCTGACTATCGCCACAGGGGCGATATTGTGGAGGTAATTGGTATATTTCACAAAGCATGTCCAGAGCACGGTGGAGATCCTGATATTCACGCAGAAAATCTAGCCGTGTTGGAAAGGGGATACGAAATCTCCAGAGAGATTAACTGGTGGCTGATGACCCTAAGCCTGATTTTGCTTGCGCTAGGCCTATTCCTAACGGTGAAGCTTAGATATAGAGAGAAAAGAGCTCTTCCCTACTGGTACTAGGGAAAAGATGGTTTTGGATAAGCTCGGTAGAGCCTTGCACGCAGCGGTTAAGAAAATTAGTAAGGCTGCCTACGTGGATGAAAAAACAGTCAAAGAAGCTGTGAGGGACATACAGGCTGCTCTTCTGCAGGCTGATGTTAACGTGGAACTTGCCTTGAAGCTCTCCCGCACCATAGAAGAACGCGCACTTGCTGAAAAGCCCCCTCCAGGCATGAGCAGGAGGGAACACCTTATCGGAATCGTCTACTCGGAACTCTCAAAACTGCTAGGAGAAGGAGGAAAACTTCAGGTAACAGCTGGTAAGCCGAATGTTCTCTTGCTGGTCGGTCTGCAAGGCAGCGGGAAAACTACATCAGCTGCAAAACTCGCATACTTCTTCAAGAAAAAAGGCTTCAAGGTCGGAATGGTCTGTGCAGATACGTACAGACCAGGTGCCTACCTCCAACTTTTACAGCTCGGAGAGCAAATCGGAGTCAAAGTTTTGGGAGATCCGAACGCTCGTGATCCTGTAAAATTGTGTAAGGACTGCGTGGAGGAACTAAAATCAGAAGGGTATGAACTCATTTTGGTAGATACAGCGGGGCGGCACAGAAGAGAGGAAGAACTCATGCAAGAAATGAAGACCATGGCAGATGCAATAAAGCCTGATGGAGTGATGCTAGTTATTGATGCCACCATTGGACAACAAGCGAAGGATCAGGCAGAAGCCTTTCACGCCGCTACACCAGTGGGATATATCTTCCTCTCGAAGTTAGATGGCAGTGCCAAAGGTGGAGGAGCTATTTCGGCGGTGGCAGCGACGGGTGCCTCCATCGAGTTTGTAGGAACAGGAGAACACATTGATGAGATCGAACCTTTCAACGCGAAAAAATTCGCAGCAAGGCTTCTGGGAATGGGTGACCTAGAGACGCTCCTCAAGAAGGTCGAGCAAATACCACAGGAAGAAAGAAAAAGCCTAGAGACCAAAGTGGCACTAGGAAAGATAAATCTCAAAGACGTGCAGGAAATGCTAGAGGCAACACAAAAAATGGGACCACTTGATAAGGTCATACCAATGGTGCCGGGCCTAGGAGTCTCGATACCAAAAGAGCAACTAAAAATTGGTCAAGAGAAGTTGAAAAAGTTCAAAGTAATCATTGACTCAATGACACCTGAGGAGAGAGAGAATCCAGAAATTCTCAATGCCTCGAGGATAAGAAGAATCGCCAGAGGATCTGGGACAACGGAGGCCGACGTTAAGGAATTGCTCAAATACTACGAAATGATGAAACACCTTGCAAAGGCGTTGAGCAGGGGCGAGCTCAAAGGGCCTCTAAGAAAACTTTTCAAACAGCTCGGATAGATTCGTATGGTAAGACACAAGGGATTGAGGAAAAAAAGCAGGAAAAAACTGAGAAAGCATCCTAGAATGAGAGGACTGGGAGCGATCACCAGGAGTCTTCAGGATTTTCCTATAGGGGAGAAAGTTGTTATACTTTTGGATCCCTCACAAGTGAAGGGGATGCCACATCCGCGGTTCCATGGAAAAACGGGTGTAGTGGTAGAAAAGAGGGGGAAGGCCTACGTGGTACAAGTAAGAGAGGGGGACAAAATCAAAAAGGTTATTGCCAGACCAGAACATTTAAAAAGATGGTATGATCGGGAAGGAAATCATACAGGAGAAGCCCGTACCGCTAGTTGAGGCTTTCAAAATCCTAGCCGAGAGGGCTAAAGAAGGGGAATTAGGCTATGAGCAAAAACAGGATTACGATTACGGGCAAAAATTCTGCTCAATGAAGCCGGAAAAAGCCCGAGAACTTATGGATAAGCTCCTCTCACTCGGTTTGACACCCTATCAAGCCGTAACTGTTGTTGATCTAATGCCAAAGTACAAGGAAGAACTCGATCTTCTCTTCGCCAAGGAGAAAGTTAAACCGGACGAGAACGTTTGCAAACATATTTTAGAGCTTTTGGAGCAGTACAGGAAGTAGAAGATTTTGCATGCAGAAGAAGTATGAGGAATTTGGGATAGTTTTAGATTACCTGCCGCATGGCTCTCCCTTCGACCCCAGACCCATTCATCTTCGCGAGCCTATCGTCCAAGTTCTGGGAGAGACCTTTTTCACTCTACTTGAAGTAATCCCGACCAAGGGGGCTTCATTCCAACTGCTCGAGAAAATTTCACTGGGGAAAGAAACGAGAGACAAAGTAGATCGGATAAGACAGCGGATAGGTTACGATAACTTAACGGCGACAGCCAAAAACGAGCTTCCCCACGCTATCATGAAAGCCATCGAGGAAAATGAAAGCAGGTTTGTGGAATTCTTCAACAAAGCGGGTCCCTTAACCACAAGACTGCATCAACTCGAACTTTTGCCAGGAGTCGGAAAAAAACTTATGCAAACCATAATCGAAGAGCGAGAGAAAGCTCCTTTCAAAAGTTTAGCCGAAATAGAAGGAAGAATCAAGGGCTTAGATGCCAAAAGCGCACTTGTTAAGCGCATCCTCATGGAAATTCAAGGTAAGGATGCCTATTTTCTGTTCGTTAGGCCTTCGAGAAAAACTGAACGAGAAGGTATTTAGCAGCTGCTGTCCGGAAGTTGATGGAAGAAATTTCGAAGGCGATGGATGAGATTATTGGTCATCTTCAAAAAACCCAACAAGAACTTAACAGGAACCAAGTTGAAACCTTTTTGCAGCATCTACTGGACGCCAAAAGAGTTTTCATCTTAGGAGCTGGACGTTCTGGCTTGGTGGGTCGGGCTTTCGCCATGAGACTTATGCACCTAGGAATAGACGTATACGTCGTGGGGGAAACCATTACCCCTGCGGTGCATGAGGGAGATGTGTTGGTGGCGATTTCTGGATCGGGCGAAACTGATCTCGTGGTTGGAGCCGCCAGTATAGCAAAGAAGGTTGGAGCTAAAATTGCTGTAATAACCTCATTTCCCAACTCTAGACTCGGGCGAATGGCCGATGTAGTCGTGGTACTACCGGGCAGAACCAAAACTGAAACCCTATCAGAATATGTGGAAAGAGAGCTTGCTGGAGAACACGCCTCGCTTGCCCCTCTCGGAACTCTTTTCGAGATTTCTGCAAGCGTTTTCCTAGATGGAGTCATTGCGGCCCTTATGACAAAGTTAAACAAAAGAGAAAAAGATTTGAGGCAGAGACACGCCAATATCGAGTAAAAACTTCACCGAAGGCTCTCGAGAATACCCAGTGCACTCCAAATTGCTGTTCTGATATGAGGGGGAAGATTAGGGTCATTACCTGCCCTATCTAAGAAGCTGGCGGCACTAGCGGCTTTTAACTTGGGGTCTCCAGGCCTAGAGAGCTCAGCAATTGCCTGCTCTACCCAACCCCTCGCGCTTCTGGGAGTCATGGTGTCTGTTTTTACCTTGGAGAGAATCTCCATCGCTTGCCTTATTTTCTCCTCCAAGCCAATCACCCCTCAAATCAAACTATTAGATGCGAAGTTAAAAATGGAGAAAAGCATGAAGGCGGAAGACGAGGAAAAAATAAGAAAAATAGCCGAAACCCTTATGGCTGGTGCCAAAATGCTCTCCATTCATTGCGCTACTTGCTTCAGTCCCTTGTTTGAGCAGGACGGAAGAATTTTCTGCCCTCTCTGTGGAGATAAACAGACCTCCGATATCGAAAAAGTGCTCAAACAGAAACTTCAGAATTTACTTTCACAACTAGAAAAAGAGACCGATCATGAGAAAGTAATGAAGTTACTCCAAGAGATAAAGGCTATACAGGAGCTCCTGAAGAAATAGTTGGACTGGATAGCTCGTACTTTAATACCGGCAGTTTTGTTGGGCGTGGCGCTGGGGAGAATGGTGTCTCGGAGACCCCATTATCTTAGGCTCATGCTTCCCAGCTTCTGGCTCGGATTAACTAAACAACAGAAGAAACGTCAGACAGTCAAAATCCTTGTTCTTTCGATGACTCTTGCGGTTGTACTCCTTTTCCTGAATGGACTGATAGGTGCTTACCTAGAGGCGAAGGGTGTGCCGTTGGTGAATTCTAAAGAGTATCCCCTCACCAAGGAAAAAATTCCCCCTGTTATTCTGTTTCCACTGGTAAACATCTTCGCGTTTTTAGAGGAGTGGCTTTTTAGGGCCGTGTTACTCGAGGAACTTTCAATATCGTTCAGGTCACGATTCGTGGGGTTGGTCACATCCTCCCTTCTCTTTGGTGTCTTTCACCTCTCAAACCCAGGTACCTATCCTATTCTGGTTCTTCCGCTGTCCTTCGCCGGATTGCTCCTGGGAGTGGCTTACCTAACGTGGGGTTTTCAGTGCTCGGTCTTAACCCACTGTCTCTACAACTCCGTGCTCGTGATATTGGGCTAATCTGAAATCCCGTCTTCTGTAATCCTAAAGTTGGCACTCAAACATGGGAGATTGGGACTATCAACTATAATTGCGGTACGGGCCTCACCTTTTCCTCTTCTGAGGTAAACTCGATGGGTGACAGCATGTCCTAGAATGTTCCCCCCTACCGGCGAGGTTGGATCCCCAAAAATTTCAGGTCTAGCTAAAACTTGATTTGTGATTACTACCGCGAGATGGTCCACCTCGGCCACTCTTTTCAGATCAGCTAAGTGTCTGCACAGCTTCTGTTGTCTTTGAGCAAGAGATTCCCTTCCACTGTATTCACTCCTGAAGAGGTTGCTAATAGAATCGATTACCAACAACCCTACCTGTTTGATCATGTCCCCTAACTTTCTAACCACTAGTGTCTGCTGGTCGGTATCGTAAACCCTCACCACCAAAATTCCCTTAAGTATATCTTTAGGGTCACTAGCAGCTCTTCTAGCCATTTGCAGGATACGTTCTGGTCTAAAGGAACCTTCCGTGTCAACAAAAACAGCCTTCTTATTGCCTTCAATAAGTTGAACGTTAACGCAAAGTTGATGCGCTATCTGGGACTTTCCCGACCCGTACTCTCCAAAGAACTCTGTGATTGCTCCAACCTCCACTCCACCACCCAAAATCCGGTCCAAATCTTTCGAACCGGTCGGAATCCTTTCAACTCTCTGACGTTCCTCTAGCATCTCCAGTGCGCTTCGAAAATTCAGAATGATGGCATTTTTCGCGGACTGGACCAACTGCTTAGCGGTGCTGAGCTTTAGAGAGAGTTTTTGAGCCAAATCCTCGGGAAGAGCTAGAGCGAGCTTTTCGACAGAATCGAACCCGTTTTCTTTTAGATGCTCGAGCAGATCCTCATCCATCCCAAGCTGGAAGAGCTCCATCGCGAGTATCGGGTGAAGCCCCTTTAAAAAGGAGAAAATCTGTTGATGTCTATTGTTTCACTATTTCCTCGGGAAGTTCGGTGTAACCTTTCTCATCGATGACTGCGACTGTTACCCCGTCACCAGTCGCTGCATCCCTCTCTATGGCGGTCTTTATCGCTAGCTTGGCAAGTCTTACTCCCTCCTCCCGACTCATTTCCTCCCTATAGTTTTGCTCAAGCACACCGTATGCAACCATGGACCCTGTTCCAGAACTCCCAAATTTAGTTTCCTCGATCTTGCCCCCAATAGCATCTAAGAAGAAGAGATGAGGTCCATCTGCGTCGACTCCACCGATCACACCATCGACCAACATGGGAAAGATTCTTCTTTGAGCAAGGTAATTCGAGGCGACTTGGGTCAATGATTTGGTGGACATTGGTCTGCCCTGCGTGACCCTGTACAGGCGAGCTTCCGCGGAAAGAAGATTGACAAGAGACTGGACATCTCCTGGACTACCAGTTAAACCAGCCCCGATTTTCTCATCTAGTTTAAAAATCTTCTTCAGTCTTTTGCTTAAAACCAAGTAGTAGGCGGTAGCTCTGGTGTCCGAAGCCAAGACTATTCCATCCTTGAACCGAAGCCCTACGACCGTCCCTGTAAATGCATACATCATAGTTTTTGGCTGTTTTGATTAAAAGCCACGAATAGCAAAAGCCACAATCGCTACCACAATCGCTGCCACCGCAATCAATATGAGAATTCCTTGCGGGGATTGCAGAAATTCTGTAGCGGGAAGTTCTTGCAAGGTTACCGTCGCATTACCTTCCGTTGTCGATAGGAACTGTCCATATGGTGACTCGTACTCCACCATGGCTTTTATCGGCAAATTTTCTACACTTTTTTTGACTTTCAGCTTAAAAGCGAGTGTTCTATTCCATCCCGCCGGTAGGTTATCAACCACTACTTCTTCAGGGACTTCTATGAACTGATTGTCTGCCATGAGTTTCACCCTTAGGTTCGAGAGGGTCGTAAGCCCTTCGTTCGTTATGGTTACGTACCAGTCCCAGGTGTTTCCCTCGCCTAGGACTGAACTAGAATTCATCCTAACATCCAGTCCTACTTCCTTGTAAATCACTGCCCGCGATTCAAGTTTCAAGTCGGGGTTCGTCCCCATGTAAGAATAAGTGATGTAATCTCGAGGTATAGTAATTCTAGAATCTTTGAGCAGGTTCGAACCGTCACTGACCAGCATTACTAGTTTATCTTCGCTCGACTCCCCTAATTCTCCCTTCGGAGAGGACCAAGTAGCATCTACTGGTATCCAACCTAAATCTGGAAGATAGACGATCGCAAAAGCATGACCCATGGTATATAGACTACCTCCTTTTTCCTTGCTGTAACCAATAGCTGAAACAAACTTAGCCGGAATTCCCGACAGCCTGCAGAGAGCGATAATAAGGTTGGTGAACTCCGTGCAATCCCCTATCCGATTTTGATATGCCCATAAAGCACTATGTTCTTCTTGTTGCTCTTCGTAGATCAAATATCCCTTGACGAACTCAAAAATTCTTTGCAATTTCTCGCGAGGTGTTCTAGCATTTTCGCTAAGTTCAAGGGCCTTGGCAACCAATTCCGGATGATTTTCCCAAAGGTACTCTACAGGTTTTGTCAGCGGAAGTAACTCGGGAGGGATTACCACATCGGTAGATTGATTTAAATCAAACTCCGTTCGATCTACTTTCACGATTTGTTGAAAATTCATTACTTTTGTTTCACCACGAGCGATGAACGGAAACTTGAAGATTGCTGTTCTATTTTCATCCGTGCGTACGAATTCCGTCGCTTTTATGTTTTCCCACAGAACCTGCTGATTTACCCAACCTGAACGATTATCAAAAATCATCACTTGAACGACAACATCTCGCGCATCATTAATGTTGGGATTCTTTATCACCACCTCCCACTCAATCCTGAAAACGCTTGAAGTGGTTGATGCCAATACTTGCGGAACAAGCAGAGAGAATACCGCTAGACAGAAGAGCCGCTTCACTCATTCTTTGTGTTTTCGCTCTAAAGCTGCTGTTCTCTTTTTAAAGAGCTGCTCCACATGAAATTTCCGTGTGGAGAATTGCGTTAATAATAGGAGTTGGATGGCAAATCGCCATGCTTGTCTTAGTAAAGTCAAGAAAACTTTCCATAACTGGTCTTCTTCACTTAGTCGAAAGGGACCTTCGCAAGGTTTTAGAGGAAACGAAAAATGCTCAAACATATGGTCGAAGAAATTGAAACTTTAATTGAAAAAACTTTGAACTCTGACGTAAAAGCTGCCGAGAAGTACCTAAAAGTCTTGATCCTTAAACTCGAAGAACTAGAAGGTAACCAAGAGTTCTTAGGTTCCCTAAAAGAAGAAATCAAAAACTTGCTGGAGGATTTTCGCCACTCGAAAGGATTGCTCCGAGAGGATTGGCTAAGGATTACCAAATCTGATTTAAGGAAACTGAAAGCTAGGCTAGCCTATCTGCAAGAGCTTCTGAGAAGCGGTGCTGTAAGAACCAAAGGGATAGACCCGAGACGGCTTCTCAGAGAAATTTACGAGGAAGGAGGCATGAGTGAAGCGACTTGGATGATGATACTCAATCATCCATCTCTTGAACGTCCCTCAAAGAAGGAAAAAGAGATACTGTTGAGGCTTTCTTGCTTACTGAACGAGCTGAGAAAAGTCAAAAATGACCGAAACCCAAATTGAATACCTAAGAGAACTTAGAAAGATAGAGAAAGAGCTGAAAAATTTGGAGCTGAGAATTCGGTTCCTTGAGAAGAGAATGAATTCCATTGAACTCTTTTTAGTTGAGGTTCACGAGGTTCCCCAATGAATTGCGGATTTCAAGTTTTCAAAACCGGCAACACCAAAATTCTTAGATTCCGATGCGAAGAGTGCGACCATACCTCTCCTGAAAGTTCAGAGATTTGCACTCGAGGAATAATAAAAGCTTTGCTAGAGCACCCAGATGTAGAAGAAGTTCTTCTTCCCGGACTGTTCGACAGCATCTATGTTGGTAAAAGTCTGCTGGCACTCAAACAGCTTGCCTCCGCTTATGAAACGTGCCATCTCCTGTCCCTCACTAAACCCTCTGGATGTGGAAAATGCTGGAAGGAAAGAAAGGAAGAGCTGAAGAGGATAGTAGAGTTTATTCCAATAAAATCCCAGTTGGCTCTTTCAGAGCTTAGGAGAATGAAAAAGAGGACCAAAGCTTTCAGCAAACCAAGTTGTCGAGCGTGTTTGGAGGATTTCTCGAAAGTGCTCGAAAACATGTGTGAAGTCCTAGAAAGGTGTTCACGCCTAGAAGATGCTTTACAACCATTCTTAAAGCCCTGCATCTCGTTTACTAGGGTATTGTTGAACCCCCCTGCTGGAAAACTCGTAGATGCATATCAAGTTGGTGATGCTTCCGTCAGGATCTATCAGCTACCAGACTTACAGCATTTTTATTTTGTCGTACCCTCCGAGTTTTCGCTATCTTCGGAAAAAATTGACCTCCTTAGAAAAACCCAAGAAAAGCTATTCTCTAAAGTAGAAAATCCCCTTCCGTCTCGAGAGCAGCTGAGAAAAAGCGTTGAGAGGTGCCTCCTAGAAATTTCAGCAGAACAGGGAATTCTTCTAGAAAATAATGAGGAGGTAGATTTTCTCGCATCGATTTTCCTTAGACATACCATTGGACTTGGGATGATTGAACTGTTGCTTGATGATCCATGGGTACAGGACATCTATATAGATGCCCCATTAGGCCATGCTCCTGTATATCTTTATCATCGAAACTACGAGGAGTGCATAACCAATCTTTATCTTACTCCAGCTGATGCTGAGCCACTCGTTTCGAAATTCCGGGCTTGGAGCGGTCGCTCTTTTTCGGAAAGTAATCCCGTTTTAGAGCTCGAATGGGGGAGAACTAGAGTCACAGTCGTGGGAAAGCCGTTGAGCCCTCAGGGGATTTCCTTTTCCTTCAGACGACACAGACCCCTTCCGTGGACTCTTGCCCAATTCGTCGCGAGCGGCCTTCTCCCATCCACCGTCGCAGCTTTTCTTTCTCTTGCCGTCGATGCCCAGTCATCTATTCTCATCACAGGAAGTAGAGGATCGGGTAAGACCTCGCTGCTCGGTTCGCTCTTGCTTGAGATACACCCAAAATTTAGAATTGTCGTGGTTGAAGATACACCAGAATTACCGGTGGACAGATTGAGAGAACTGGGATATAAAATACAAACTCTGCAAACCAAGTCTCCCCTCTCGGCTTCGGGGGAGGGGGTAAGCGCCGAAGACGCTCTCAGAACTGTCTTAAGAATGGGTGAATCCGTTTTAGTTCTAGGAGAGGTACGAGGTCCAGAGGCCAAAGTTTTGTTTGAAGCCATGAGAATAGGGGCAGTAGGCAATTCTGTTCTCGGAACACTCCATGGATCTAGCAGTAGAGACGTGTTAGAGAGAATCGTTTACGATTTAGGAATTCCAGCAAGCTCCTTCAAATCTACCGACCTCATAGTCTGTTTAGGACCAGTGAGAAAGAGTGGCTCAATCTCAAAGAGAAGAAAGTTATTACAGCTGACGGAGGTACGTAAGTTTCCTCAACTGGATCTTTATGACCTTGTTGTCTACGACTCACGAGATGATGATTTCATCGTATCATTTGATAGATCAGAGTTCCTAAGACGGGTCTGCAAGTCATGGGGGATAAAGAACGAAGAAATAAAAGAGATCCTAGCGATAAAGGCAAAAGTCATTGAGACGCTTGTGCATCATTCAAAGGAAAAGGGGAATCCTAGGCTTCTAGAAGACGAATTCATACTGAAATCCAACTTGATGTTACGTTCACTTCTCGAAAAAGGATTTGAAAACATCTTCGAGCAATGGCATCACTGGCTGCTAGGCCATCCATGAAAGCTAAAAAGATGTTAGCCTGGATGCTATGTTTTTCTTCTCCTCTTTTGCTACTAGACACCCGCCTCTGCTTGTTCCCTCTGGCCGGTTTTATTTTTCTACTCGCCCAAACCCTTCAACAAAAGCTGATACATATCAGATACTGCAACAAAATAAGAGCAGAAAGTCAAGCCTTCCTCCTGCATCTGGCTCTTTTTTTGAGAATTTCCCCCAATTTTGAACGGGCTGTTTGGTTTGCGACAGAAAGCTCGGACGAAATTCTTCGCAGAGAACTGAAGCCCTATCTTCTAAAAGCCTACTTGGGGAGAACGAGATATGAACTAGCCCTTCTGGAATTCGCAAGGAAATGGAAGTTAGAGCAGTGTTCCCGGATATTGACCCTAATGAGAGGCTCAATAGAGGTTGATCAAACAGAACGCGAACGGATGCTTGACGAAATAATGGACGACTTGCTTGATCAGGAACGCGAGGAACTTTTCGCCTTTTGTTCTTGGTTGTACACTCCTCTTTTAGTTCTCTACTCGATGGGGATTCTCTTACCTATAGCTCTCCTTCCAGCTCTCCCCGTTTTATCGGCTTTTGGTCTCAGCCTCGGAACCATTGGATTTCTCAGTTTTTTGATGATTTCGTTGATACTAACATACGTAACCAGCCAATACCTTCTCGCAAAGAGTCCATTTGTCAGCTCCGAAAAATTAAAACTTCCACCTACCACCTTCTTTTCCTTGCTCGGAGCGCTGCCCTCCCTAATATTGAATGGCGAACTCAGAATTTGGTTGCTCCTCTGGATTCCAACTGCTCTCTTTTGTCTTTTCCTGTGGAATTCGTGCCGGACAGAGGCCGAAAGAAGAGAAGAATCGCTAAAAATCGAAGAAGAGTTGCCGGCAATCTTGAGACAAGTAGGTAACGGCATGATGAAAGGGCTCCCCGCAGAGGAAGTGCTAAAAAGACTAGAAGGAGGAGAGCTGGCTAAGCTTCTGCGACAAGCAGCCCTCAACGTCATGTTTAGAAACGTGGACGTATATTCATCGTTGTTCGATTCCGAGACAGGGGTTTTGAGGAAAACCTCACGCACAACGAAGGAGACGTTGTCCCTAGCTTTCTCGATATCCAAAAAAAGCACCGTAGAAAGCGGACGAACCTTAATCAGACTTTCGAATCACCTGAATTCGCTAAGAAAGGTGAAAAGAGAGGGGAAGCGTTTACTCAAAGCAACCCTTTCCTCGATGTACTCACTTTCCTTTTTCTTTGGTCCCGCCATCCTTGCCATCACAGCAAGAATGCTCTTCCTTCTTCAGAGCAGAGGAACCGATTTTCTCGCACTGCCGCTTGACTCATCTCTTGTCTTGTTATCACTCGGAGTTTACTGTCTAGGGTTGTGCTGGGTTCTCTCAAGCTTATACTATAACATCGAGGGAGAGGACGTGTTCCTAGCACGTTATCAACTGGCCCAAGCACTTCCGCTATCGCTTCTTGTCTATACTGTTTTCTCTTTGTTTGGATATCAACTGATTAGAAGCCTACTAGGTTGATTCCGTTATAAAAACTTTCGCTCGCTATACCTTCAGCTCGAATCTATGTAGAATCTTTTTCTCCTTCTCGGTGACCTCAGCCACAACTTCAATATAGTTTGAAAGTCCGGATTTTCTTATTCTCTCTTTCAGGAGCTGATCTACTTGAAAAATACCAGCAGAGTTTGACATGTGAATCTTTATGAGCACTGGCTTTTCCTCACCTTTCAAGATTTCCACCTTCTCGATTGCCAAGGCTGATACCGAGTGAATATCTACTTTCCCGGCTTGGAACGGTATTCTCGCCCTTCCCTTTTCCATATCTAAGGCATCTGCCACACAAAGGATTCCTGCCTCCTTGGTACGAGCTTCCCCCGAGTAGTGAGAGGTGATAGCATGAAGGACCTCCGAGATGATTATCACTCTCTCTTCCGGAGAGAAGTCCTGAAGAAGTCGGTGCAAGTAAGGAAGTGCCACGACTGCACTGTATTTTTCATGTTCCTCCCTTTGAACAACCATCCCCACATCATGGAAGATAGCCGCCAAGAAAAGAACTACTTCTGAGTACTCTTCTGGCAGCCCGTAGTCGTGGGTGATACTAGGAAGATCCACCTTTTTAAGCAGACGATACAAGGCGAGGCAATTTTCTGCAACTATCTTTGCATGAACTGGTCCATGATCAGTATATCCAAGTCTGTTTATTGCCATGATATTCGAAGACTTCCAAAGCTGCTCAAGCTCCCTATCACGCTCAACCAGCTGTATTATTTGAGCCAGTTTCTGATTGTCTGTTTTCAGATCAAATTTCATAGTTTATTTCTCGCAAAACAATAAATCGTTCCCGGGAACTCAAGGAATGAACCTATACAGTCCACTCTTCCTCGGTATCTCAAAAGTCACTACTGACCCTCTAGCCGGAAGGGAAGCATTGACAATAAGAGTTCTCCCCAGCTCTATTTGCGGAACCCTTCCATTGTGGGCATGACCATGTATCCAGAAATCTGGCTGCCTTCTCAAGATTACCTCCTCAAGCTTCTTGCATCCCATTTCTGGCCAAGCCGATTCTTTCTCGCCTTCAAGCGTTCTGTAGGTTGGAGCATAGTGCGTAAGCACTATTTTCGTTCTTGTTTTCAGGTTCGCAAGCAGTTCATCTATCTTTCTCACCCTCTCCTCGTAAACTTGCCATATTCTAGGAAGGTTCTTTCTCTGCCAAAAAGTGGGTCTGTCAAGAGAACCGCGAGAACCCACAATCCCCAATTCACTTTCATCCGCTTGGATTACCTCGACTTCGTCTTCAAGCCATTTTATCTCCTGGCATTCCTTGTATTTCTCTTTGTCCTGTTCGTACTCTTCATTCCCGAAGCAGGCTAGGATGGGACCATTGTATACCTCTCGAATGACCTTTACCAAAATCGGAAGCTGACTGAAGTCATTTTTTAAAACGATGTCTCCCGCTAGAAGCATTAGATCAATTTTCCCAACCGCCTTTAGTGAGGCTGAGAACTGCTCTAGAAACCTGGGAGAGTGTATATCGGCGCAGACTGCCACAAGCATATCCTATAACTTATACATCTTCCTTTTGAATGGAGATAGCTGAGTGCTTCCTAGGCGTCTTCGCCTTTGATGAAAACGGAAAGGAAGTCGCCAGAAGACTTTTTCCAGCCGAAAAAAGAGTGAGCCGAATTGAGCAACTCCAAAAAGGCGAACCAACTGAAGAACATCTTCAACTGACAAAGGATCTCATTGCTCGAGGATTTGGAGATTTCAGGGTGGAGTCGGAGGAACTCGCACGGGCTCTCGAGGAAAAGACGGGAGCACGTTTCAAGGTAAAATTTCCTAGCTTGGGAGGGAGTGCACTGAGGAAACTTCTAACTTCGCTATGCCAAACTGAGGAACTATGGGAGCTCACGCGCTCGCTGACTGTAAAAGAAATAAGAAAGGAGGCCTCAAAAAAGGAAGAATCGCTTATCTTAGGAGTAAAATTCTTAGAAAACCTCGACAAATCTCTGAATACCCTTTACTCCGTTCTCCTCGAGTGGTATTCACCATACTTTCCAGAACTTCACAGACTTGCGTTAGAGCCTAGAGAGAACCTGCTCATCATTTCGCTTGGTCCAAAGGAGAACCTAAAGTTGGAGAAGTTAAAGAAAGCAGGGCTTTCAGAGCTCACCTCACAACGAGTAGAGAATGCCGCCAAAAAATCCATAGGAACGGAACTTTCTCCTGAAACGCTTGAGCTCATCCAGGATAATGCAAAGAATTTGTTATCCCTATGGGAGATCCGAGACGAAATTGAGTCCCACTTAGACAAGCTAATGGACGAAGTCGCTCCAAACCTAAAAGCCTTGGCAGGCGGAATGTTGGGCGCAAAACTCATCTCAAAGGCGGGAGGATTAGAGGAACTAGCTAAAATGACAGCCGGTCATCTACAGGTTTTGGGGGCAGAGAAAAGCTTTTTCAGAGCGCTGAGAACGAAAGGAAAAAGACCCAAACACGGAATAATCTACCTGCACCCCAAACTAAGAAGTGCCCCCCGAAAATTAAGGGGAAAAATTGCCAGGACACTAGCCGCAAAGCTGGTTATAGCGGCCAGGATCGACGCCACGAGTGGAAGGTATCTGGGAGAGGAACTCAAAGAAAAGTTGGAGGAGAGACTGAGGAGAATCCATGAGTGAGCTAAGATGGCTTGAGGTCGGAGAAAGGAAAAGACCTGCTACCCTTAACCTCACACCTGGGAGAACAGTGTATGGAGAGAATTTGGTAGAAATCGATGGAAAGGAATATAGAGTCTGGGACCCCTTTAGAAGCAAGCTTGCAGCTGCTCTAATAAAGGGATTAAAGGAATTGCCCATTAAACACGGCTCGAAGGTTCTGTATCTAGGAGCCGCATCAGGAACCACGGCTAGTCATGTTTCGGATTTAGTTGGATGGGAAGGTTTGGTGTACTGCGTAGAGTTTGCCGCTCGTCCCATGAGAGATTTGCTGATTTCGTGCGCAGAAAGAAAAAACATGATACCACTCCTCGCCGACGCTAGACATCCGGAAACTTACCGACTTTTTGTTGGGGAGGTGGATGTTATTTACGAGGATATTGCCCAACCAGACCAATCAGATATTCTTCTGAAAAATGCCGAGATCTACCTCAAGAGAGGAGGATATGCCATGCTTGCGCTGAAAGCTAGAGCGGTTGACGTAACTTCAAAACCAGAGGAAATCTACAGAAAAGAGAGGGAAAAACTTGAACAAAGAATGGAGATACTCGACTTCAGAACTCTTGAACCCTTTGAGAAAGATCACGCCTTCTTCCTTCTCCGCACTCGCTGAGCTGAAACAGAAACTCAAGTAATGGTAGTAACTTCACAGCCGTTCTCAGTCACTATCACGGTGTGCTCAGCTTGTGCTACCTTTCCCTTGGCCCTCTCGACTAGCACGTAATACGGCCGAATGGCACCGGCCATTCTCAGTTCCCGGAGAGTGAGCTCCAGCCTGAGACGTGACATCCCTTTAGCCAGCCATCTTACAGCGAAAGGTAAAGAGGGATACTTCTCCTTAATCTCTCTTAACACCTCTCTTGCCATTCTCGTTCTTACGGGTGCATCTCTCAGAAAGGAATAAATGTAAACTCTCCTCTCGTCATCCTCCACGAAGCCGGCGCCATCTGTCACAAAGGGTTCTATTGCCAAAACCTGTCCCACCTCTAGTCTTTGACCCGTCTCACCAGCCACATTCGGAATCCATACCCCTCCATGTAGCTCTCCCCTGCCCAGTGAATGGCCCGTGAGATTTTGAATAGGCTTGAGACCGTTGGATTTTGCCACTGTCTCCACTGCTGCCCCTATTTCGCCCGCATCAATTCCTGGCTTTATCACCTTGATTGCCTCCTCCAGAGCCTTTCCGACTACCTCAACAAGTTTTTCATCCCCCACCGTGAAAGCCGTGTCACCTATACATCCCTCCACCTCTACCCCTATGTCGACCTTCACCACGTCTCCTTCTTTGATTACTGTCTCATCCCAAGGTGGAGGGCTATAGTGGGCAGCTATCTCGTTAATGGAAACATTGCAGGGAAAAGCAGGGGAACCGCCGAGTTCTCGTATCAAATCTTCGGCTCTCTGAGCTATCTCCAAAATCTTTACTCCCGGCTTCACCATTTCCTTTATTTTTTCTCTAACTTGGGCCGCGATTTTCCCTGCCTTGCGATACAGTTCCAACTGGGAAGGCTCCATCATTTGAAGAACTCACCTAAACTAACCTGTTTTCCTGCCTCCCCCTTGAGATCCTCTTCACTGTAACCTAACACTTCCATTATCCTCATCACCGCTGGCAAAACTTGGTGATAAATATAATATTCGGGGTCGTATCTCAATTTCTTTTCTTTGAATTCATCGACCGAAAACGCTCTATCACTTATGCTCCCCGGGCCTTTCGCCTCTATGTATGCAATCATCATTCCTGGTTCAACTGGTCTCCCTCTCTCTTTCATTCTCTTTGCCACCACTACGTGGGGTCCAATGGCCTTGTACTCCTCAAGCGCCATTTTGAGCTGTGTGTAAATAATTAGGTCCCCGAGCGGTACCCTTCCCTCTCTGAGATTTCTGACCGTCTCCCTAACAACGTCAAAGGCTTTTTGTGGGGAGCCCTCAACCAACAGTGCTTCAAGTACTTTCTCCTGGGTTTTCTTGGCAATCGCTGCCCAGTCCCTTCTCACGAACTCTAGACCCTTAACCGTCATCCTCCCCTGCTCGTCAATAAGTGCATACCGCTTCTTCGTTAGGTAAACTCCCCGCCTATAGAAACCTTCAAGCTCCAGCTCAATCATTCCAGGCAATTCTTTGTTTATTTCGTCTAGAATTTCAAGGGCCTCTGGTTTTTTCTTACCCAAGAGTTTGCAATGCAGACTGTCGGTATCTCCATAGATCACCTCCAATCCTCTCTCCTCAGCCATTTTTATCGCCTTCTTGATGTAATGCCTTCCAAAACTTGTAACACTCTCGGCACACTCCTTGGAGTACCAGCGAGCCTTGGAAAACCCAAGCATGCCGTAGAAACTGTTTGCGACTATTTTCATGGCATTTTGACGAGCAAAGATGAGCTTATACTCTCTCGAATTTTTCGGTAGTTTTTTCATCTGCTCCTTTAACCTTAACCTCTCCTCCAAGAGCGCTTTCAAGACAGGAGCAATGAATCCTTTCCTCTTAACACAGAATCGGTAACCAAGCTCGGGTACAATTGTGGCCTCCTTTTCTGAACAGCACGAACAGTTTAAATTGAAAGGGTCTATGCCATGAGTGATAATAATAGAGGGATAAAGGGACCTAAAATCAAAAACGACTAAATCCTCATGTAAACCTTTTTTTGGTTCCATTACATATGCCCCAGCGTATGTCTCCTCCTCTCTCTCTTCCTGCTCCTCCGCAACAGGTCTTGGAGGGATTAGCTCCCCCCTTTGGTGAGCCTCCTTTATGAGAAGCCACTCCACTATTTGTCCTGGTGTCATGCGCGAGACATCAAAAAGACTTTGACCCACAATCCTACCAAACTCCACAAAAAGTGGTAGAAGTTCCTGTGAAAGCTCCAAGGTGGCACGAGCGTCAGACATGGAGTATTCCAGCAGACTTTGGAGTTTCTCTCCCCCCTCGTCCCAAGCTCTCGATATTTGTGTAAACTCGAGATCGGGTTTATGTTTTCCGAAAAGGTAGTAGTAAACATCGCTGAGCGTGTAATGAATTAGTCTAATTCCTCCAGTGAGGGCTAAGAAGTTTACCATGGCATAAAGATCACAATGATTTCGTCCTTTCACCCTCGTAACAGAGGCAAACCTCCTTCTTCTTGCAGAGGGTTCGGAACCGTCCCTTCCTAGCGCAAGTTTTACCCCTAGTAACTCAGCTCTCCTTCGCAGGTAAGGGAAGTCAAAGAGGTCCGTATTGTATCCCACAAGTACGTCAGGGTCCCTCTCTTTGACTAGTTGCACGAATCTCCTAAGCATCTCCCTTTCGCTCTCAACCTCCTCCACGAAATCCAGTCCCCCCGTGGACTTCCACGTGAGAACTTTCTCAAAACCTTGGGTATCCGCAATACTAATTGATATTATTGGGTCAACCTCTACTCTAGGAGTGCCCACCGGATTGTAAACTTCTATATCAAAAGCAAGAACGGAGAATTCCGGCCGGGGCGATGCGACCACCTTGGGTGGAGATGACAGTTTTAGAATCCCTGACTCCTCTGTACCCTCAACTTCAATCTCGCAGAAGGGAAACAGCCCATGGAGAAGAAAATATCGGCGAATAGGAGAAATGTCATACTCGTAGATGGGTAGTCCAACGACGTCTCTCACCAAATGTCTGAGAGGATCAATTTCCGATTGTCGCATCACCGAAATCTTGGCCACCTTAACAGGGTTTCCACGTAAAGTCTTGCTTTCTAGAGAGACAGAAAGCGGGCGTATCTCTTTCCCATTCTCCTTAGCCTCAAGTTTAGAAAGGATTTTCATATCTTTCTCTTCGTCTTTCAGGACCACATAAAAGTAAGGACGTAGCCCATCATCAACGGCCTTCACGACTTTGTTATTCCTCCTAATGAAGAGTTCGATGCTCGATCCTTCCTCACACGCATCCATAAGAACTGCACGCATTTTAACTCAAGCAGATTTGAATTAGTCTTTATCGTCCATAAAAAAATTGGCGGGGACTTCGACCCCTCCGCTACTCAACGGGAATCCGGGAAGTCTCGACCACCTCCCCTGCGATTCCCGTTTTTTCGCGTCCGGGGCCTTTTTCCCGCGTTTGTGGCATCGCGCCGAACTTCCCGGCGCTTATCCACCCCCTTCCGGGGTTTTTAACCCCCGTTTTTGGGTGGCTCCCCCTTGCCCGTAGGCTTGGGTTCTGCCACACCCGCGGGCTTCCGTCCCCGCCGACTATCCTTCTCAACACTTTATTTAAAGAAGACTTGCCAGACGTTCAATATGAACTACACAGTAAATATTACAACCTCAGAGCACCACTAGGACAGACAGAAACACATAAACCACAACCTGTGCATCGACTGTTGTCGATTCTGGGCGCCTTACCAACGAGCTTGACCGCACCATAGAAGCAGTAGCGAACACAAAGCCCACAGCTTGTGCATCTAGCTAAGAACACTTCTGGGACCTTTGGGGAGGTGAAGGGTACCTTGGGCAAATGTCGCAAAGCTACGCCTCTCATTTCTTCTATCCGCTGGTATCCTCTCATCTGCATGAACTGCAAGAGCTCCTTGACGATCTGACCGTAAATCTTACTACCTCTCAAAATGCAAGCTGAATTTACCTCCACGCCCCAAGCCCCCATCATTATAAACTCTGCCGCGTCTCTGCCGTCATTGACCCCTCCCGCCCCCAGCACGGGTATAGAAACTGATGAACAAACCTCTGCTAGTGCTTTTAATGCCAGCGGCTTGATGGGAGGACCTGACAGCCATCCCTCCCCGCCCAGACTTCCGAGCATGGAAAGGCCATCTTCCCTTATCGCGATTGCCGGACCTACTGCATCTATCACCGTGAGCCCATCTGCACCCTCTTGTTGAGCTATCTGAGCAAATTCCTTCAAGTTTACCATGTTCGTATTCAGTTTGAAGATGATGGGCTTGGATATTATTTTTCTAGCGCCTGATACCATTTGTCTAAATTCAGAAGGTGTCATGCGGCGAGCAACCGAAATCTCTACAGCATCTGCTCCCGCTTCTATCATCAATGGTGCAATTTCCTTGACATCCTCAAGTGTGAAGCCTATACTGACGATAAGGGGAAGCCCAGATCTCTTGACCTGCACAATCTCTTTAACCCAAAACTCCGGCTTGTAGGGACTGCAGAGAGCAGCGCTCAAAATACCTTCTCTTACCTTGCAGAGGTAGGGATAAGTTAATGAGGGATTTCTCGTAATAGTATTGGTAACTAACCCTCCTACTCCACTTTCCGCGGCCTCTAAAAGTGCCGAGGCATCGCGCATAATCGGCCCTGCCGCCGTTAAAATGGGATTGCGCAACTTTAGCCCAAACACCTCAACCGACAGCGACACCATGTATCTTCCTATGCAAAACTGTTAGAAACTTCGAAAACTCTCGATTCAGCCTAGCTTCATCCACGTGCAGTAACTTGCCCTCATGCTTCAAAATTCTTCCACTTGAAATCACCGTCTTCACCTTCTGGCTAGAAGCTCTGAAAAGAAGGTCTTCATATATGTGTTCCCCCCTCAAAGAGGGTATATCAAGGATAATAATGTCCGCACTTTTTCCTACCTCAATGCTACCCACTTCCTTGGCCCCCCAGACTTGGGCAGCTTTTCTCGTGACCATCTCTAAAAGCTGAGAAGCAGCAATCCTTTCACCCATCATCCGCTGATGCAAATAGAGAAACCGCAGAATCTCAAAAATATCGAAGAAATCATCCGCACCCAAACCTCCCATGATCCCCATCTCTATCGCTCTTTTCGTGGGGGGGAGAAAGCCTGTATAGACGTAGTCAAGTGGCGTATGGACGATGCTCGCCTCGTTTTTCTGCACAATCCTTAAATGCTCCTCAGTTACCTTGTACGTAAAGTGAGTTAGAGTTGTTCTCTTGTCCAAAAGATTGCACCTTTCTAACCTTTGAAGTGGGCCCTCGTTTGTCCTGTGTTTGCAATAATAATATTCACCAGGTGTCCTGGAAATTCTAACTGAGAGTCTCATGTTCTCTTTCTCGAGCAGAAGATCTCGAACGCACTCGAGAATTTCATCAGAAGAAAACGCGCGCAAGCTTGCAAGACAGCCTATTCTTCTCAAATCATGTTTTCGGACGAATCTCTCTTCTTCCCTTAGAGCCTTGGTACCGTCAACCTGTTCATCATCCCATATCTCCAGTCCCACAAGTCCTTTCATACCCATTTCCTCCTCTCTCTTGGACACTTCCTCCAAAAGTCCAGTCGGAATTGTCTTCAAAGAGAGAACGTTAACCGAGAAAGTTACGCCACACGAGAGCAGATACGCACAAGCAAGGGTTGTGCTCGCCAAAACATCCTCTTTTGTGAGCGACTCTTCCAACGGAGACCAACCTGGAGGGGAGATATTCTCTTCATCCTCCAAAAAGTGGAAGACATTCTGAAAATGAGAGTGAGAAAGCACAAGACCTGGCATTACAATCCCACCCTCTGCATCCAGCACCTCTTCAGCGTGGCCTGCAAAGTTCTTGCCTATTTTCTTTATCTTTCCGTCTTCGACCGCAATCGAACCTTTCATAATTGATAAATCATCGTCCATTGTCAGAATCAAACCATTTCTGATTAGGAGGTCCACCACTTTCTCAAGAGCTCGACGATTTAAGTTTTACGAAAAGAAGGTAAAAAGGTTAGAAAACTAACTAAAAATGCACCTCTTAGTGGTGGCGGACTTGCATGGACAGCCGGTAGCTCAGCGGAACCTTATGAAATTATTGGAGAGAGGTTACGAGGGACTGCTTCTTATCGGCGACCTCAGCCAGTTAGGTCCACTTGGGATGATTGAGGAGTTAATCGACTCCCTGAAAGGTTTGAATCTTCCTGTTCTCAGTGTTCCCGGAAACTGCGATCCGAAAAATACCGTTGACGTGCTAGAGACCAAAGGAGTCAACCTACACAAAAAATGCGTTAAGCTCGGTGATCTCACCTTCGTCGGTCTAGGAGGTTCCAACGTCACGCCCTTCAACACGCCACTAGAGTTCACTGAAGCTGAAATCGCGGAGGAATTAGACAAGTTGGCAGAGCAAGCTGGAAAAAAATTTGTCCTGGTCACGCACGCCCCACCATATGGCACCCCTGCAGATTTGTTGCCGAACGGCACTTACATTGGTAGCAAAAGCATCAGAGCTTTCATCGAACGCACACAACCGCTCGCCAATTGCTGTGGTCATGTGCATGAGGGAAGGAGTATCTCAAAAATCGGTTCTACCGTGATAATAAACCCTGGTCCTCTATCCAAGGGGTTTGCGGCCGAGCTTACCATCGAGAAAGAAAACGTTGAAGCTGAACTTATCCAGATTTGACCTTTGTATATAACTGGCACATTTTCTCCGCAACCGCGTCCCAGGTGAACTGGCTGAGGACTTTCTTTCTCCCATTCTCTCCTATCCATCTCACCCCATAGGCATCATCGATGATGTAGTTGATCCCCCAAGCTATTGATTCAGGATAAGGATATACTTTGATTCCATCGACAAAGTTTTCTACGTTCTCGGCTAGTCCACCAACATCCGTCACCACTACCGCTTTTCCCGCCGACCAAGCTTCCAACAATACTATTCCAAAAGGTTCGTTCCTGCTTGGAATACAGACGATATCGCAAGCGTTTAAGAGCTGAATGTATTCCTCGTCTGGTACCCAGCCTAAAAATCTTACCGAGCGAGAGACATTAAGTTGTGCTGCTCTCTGCTCACAGTACGCTCTAGCTCCTCCATCACCTATGAAGAAAAACACAGCGTCCCATCTGTGACGTAAAACATGCGGGACTGCTTCAACAAGAAGATCGGGACCTTTTTGATAGCTCATTCTACCCACGAAAAGAATGAGAGGAGCAAGTGGGTGCACTCCATATTTCTTTTTCACTTCCCCTTGGTCCAGTTGAAGTTTATAGCGCTCAGGATAAATCCCATTTGGAATCACCTCAATCTTCCAGTCTGGGATTTGATACAACCACATTAGCTCTCCCTTCATGGCTCTGGAGACCGTTGAAACTCTGTTAGCGATGTAACCTCCATACCACTCCTTACCAGAAATTTCCTTAAACTCCCACCAATCCCCAAAGCTATTTCCATTTCTCCCCCACTCGGTTGAGTGAAAGCTCATCACCACTGGGTATCCCCTGTTTTTCAGCTCATGAAGAGCATCAACCACATGCCAATCGTGACCATGAACAATGTCAAACTTGCCAAACTCTCTCTCCGCCACCTGAAAATCGTCAAGCATGGCTCTACACATCTTCCAGGCAAATTCCAGCATATTCCCTCGGTAGTCAAAAACGCACCTATGAATGTGAACCCCGTTTCTTACATCGTACCTCTCCCAACCCTCTTTCCACCTCGTAAACAAGTGAACCTCATGACCTCTTCTAGCAAGCGATTCCGTCCAACCCGTAACAGCGTTGGCAAGTCCTCCCACGCGAATGCCATATAGAGACTCCCAGCAGAAATGCGCAATTCTCATAGCCCTCTTACTTTCACTCGCTCAAATCGTTTTTTCAGCATTTCCCTGAGTTTGGGTTTGATTTCCTGCTCAGACTTCAACGTCGAGATTTGGTCCGCTAACATGGGATCATCCACCGTCCACCTCACCCACTTCTCCAAATTTTCAATATTTGCCTTGAGACACTCCTCAGAAAACATTCCTAGCTTTTCCCATAACTCTAAAAGACTAAAAACCGACCCTACATATCTCCCTCCTTCGAAGAAATGAAAGGCCCTCTCAGGTGGAAAAATTCTCAGAGCAATCAAGGAAGACCGCTCTTGGGGCATTCGCTCCATCACTTTTCCTTGAAAGTCCGAAAAAGTCCGGGTGAAAACGGCAAAGGCATCGGTTGGAAACATCTGGCTGAAGTACCCATGAACCAGTCCTGAAGGTCCAAACTCCTGATACATGTAATAAATGTGGTCACTTATTTGGAACATTCTCCAGAGTTTAACGAAACGGTCATCACCCAGCTTCTTGATATATGGCTCCATTTCCTTCAGCGCCCTGTAGCATGTGAACTGCATATCGTTTCCCAACCAAGCCCTAATTCCCTTGTCCACATCTGCCCAAGAGAGAGTGCTGTACTCAAAAACATCAATTTCTCCTACTGGTTCGTGTCGCAAGAGTTCGGAGGGAGTAACAAAACGAAGATGTTCCCATTTGAGAACTTCCCCAGGCAACCATCGGAGAAACTCGTGAATTCCCGTTTCGGGCCACTGGTGCTCTCCCAAGGTCTCATAATCCATGAAGATGTTTATACATTGCCCAGGCGTGGCCGCCAACCATGCAGCATATTTATCAGCCGTTAGAGGAAACTCCTTCCAGTCCCACGCTGAAAACCTGAAGGCGATGTCGTCTGTCAATCTATAGTTCCTAAGAAAAATCTTGAGATCCACATCCTTAGCTCTGTACACATAGTTGGGAGATCGCCAGCCCAGAACTCTTTCTGCACCCTCCGTGAACATTCCCTTGAATCCAAGCATGAAAACAGTCCTAGCTATTGAATTGTTGTACAGGAATTCGGTATTCTCAAACACTTGGGGCTCCTGACCGAACAAGTCCTTGATGAGAGCTCGGTGCTGGAGAACCTGCTCCACGAACTCTTCCCGCTGAGCTGAGAAGAGACTCGCTAGCGAATGATAGTAGGTTTGGTTCAGAAACTCAACGCACCCAGTGGAAGCCAATTCCTTAAACAGCTCCAGAACGTCCGGGACCCACCTTTCAAGCTGTTCTAAGAGAACCCCGGAGATGCTGTAAGAGACTTTGAACTTTCGATCCTGATTCTCAAACCTTTCAATGTTACGTAAAATTATTCTCCCCGCAGGTATGTAGCATTTTCTTGCTACGCGCTCTAGAATTTCCCTGTTCCTAGAGTTATCGAAGTATATTTCAAAAAGTTCCTCAACGGGTTTTCCCTTTGTCAAATCCTCCCTGAACTTTTGATTTATGCGATAAGGCTGGTGAACCTCAAAGCCTAGACATATGTCCATTATTCACACATACTTTCTTTCATAAGTAGGCCTCACCCCCAACACGTCCTCAACATAACTTCTCAGCACCTCCGCCACGCTCCAAGCTTGGGAAACACAGCCTCGGGGAAGATGGGGCGGATCACCGTCAAAAATCTCTGAGATGCTTCCCAATCCAGCCTCGAACAGATGCTTGGTCATGAGGGGTTCCAGTATTTTCTTCCCCACCCCACGTTCCCACCCGAATCGCACCAAAGCAGTAACGAAGGGTCCCATCAACCATGCCCACACCGTGCCCTGATGATATGCGTTGTCTCTGCTAACCACATCCCCCTCGTACCTCCCTTTGTATCTAGGGTCATCGGGAGGAAGAGTGCGAAGTCCAAAGGGAGTAAGAAGCTTATTCCACACCGTGCTTAAGATTCGTACGGCCTGATTTCTTTCCTCAACTAAGGGGAAAGGAAGACTCAGAGCAAAAATTTGATTTGGCCTCAAGCTCCAATCTTTGAAATTTTCGCAAACTGAATCGCAGAGATATCCTCTCTCTTCAGACCAGAACTGTCTCAAAAAGTTCTCTTTGACCTCGGTCGGAGACGGCGCGCCCTCGACCTCTTCTCCCAACACTTCCATCAGCCTCAGTGCATTGTACCAGAGTGCATTGATTTCTACAGGTTTTCCCTCTCGTGGAGTGACTGGAACTCCATCCACACGTGCATCCATCCAAGTATATCCTGGAGGAACAGAAAGGAGTCCATCCTTCTCCATCTTCGCCGGCCCCGTTCTTTGAACACAGGCCAATATTATTCTTCGCAATACCGGAAGTGTTCTTTGCAAGATGGAAATGTCGTCAGTGTAGCAAAGATACTTGTGAAGAGCATAAAAGAGCCAGAGAGAGGGGTCAGCCCCCCCGAAGTCCACGCGCCCATCCTCAATGAAGTTGGGTAGAACACCGTCTTTTTCCAGCCTTATGGCTGTCAGAAGAATATCTCTTGCCAAAAGGTAGCGGCCTGTTACCAGACAGAGGCCCGGAAGGCTGATGAGCGAATCCCTAAGCCAAGTTGAAAACCAGTGATATCCTGCTAAGATGAATGTTCCTTTCGTTGTTTCGGCAATAAACGTATCAGCCGATAAAAGCAGGGGTGAAAGCTCCTTCATGGCGGAGATAACCTCAAACTGTCTCTTTTCTTCCCTCTGGACAAAAAGGGAGGGATCTTGGTGCACGACCCTCCATGCCTTCTCCGCCTCAAAACCGCCCGTGACCAAAATGTAAAAATTCGTGCTTTTTGCTGCCTTCAACTCGAAGTATCCTGGACAGTAATGATCCTCTCTGAAGGAATAGCCACGCTGCCTCTCCTCTGGATACTCCATGTTCAAATACCATCGCTCTCGCTCACCAAGTTCTGAAGGGATGAAACGAGCGAAATCCGAACTCAAATAAATCTCCACATTCTGAGCCGTCAGTTTCAATCCGTCTTTTATTCCTTCCTCCTTGAACCTTACATCACCCCTTTTCGTCAAGGAATGAACATCCCGACAATTGACTAACGGAAAAATTCTGAACACAAATCCATCATCACATACAACTTCGTAATTCACCAAGACGGCGTTAAAGCCGTGAGGCATGGTAACCCTCTTCTTCACAACTGCTCTAGGCAGAGTATAAACAAAAGTCGGGAAGGGAAAAAGACAAAACTCGGAGAGATGTAGATAACCCTGCGGATGTATAACCCCCGGGTAAAAATTAGAGGATAGGGGGTAAACCCTTCCACCCACCTCCAGCTCTTCCTCGAACTTGGAAAGCAGGAGTTTTCTTCCCCAAGGGGGGTTAGTAGTGGCAATCAGTAGACCATGATACTTTCTCGTGTTTATTCCAAGAATAGTCGATGAAGAATACCCTCCAATTCCGTTGGCTAGCACCCACTCCTTTCCCAAATCCTCCAGCGTGGGTTTCTCGACTCGAATCAAGAGGTTCCTCCAATCATTTTCTGCAATTTTGCCAGTGCCTCATCTATCCTTTCCATAATTTTCTTGCTCCTCCGCTTTATCTTGAGTGAATGTATTTTCGAGGCGATTGTAGCAAGCTCCTTTGTTACCCTAGCATCTGGATACCTCACTTGGACAGGCAAATTCTCGCTGAAAGCCCTCGCAGCCAGTTCATCGAAATGAACTATTCCTAAGACCTTTCCGATTTCCCTCTCGGCTCTTTCTATCCAGTATTGTTCATCGAAATTTGAGGGAACCTTGTTGAGCACGCATCCAATGATCTGAAACTCCCCGAGAAGAGCCTGAAGTTCAGATAGCTTCCGCTTTGTGGAGAGATACGTGTCATCGTCGGGAGTTAGCACTGGAATAAGGGCATCGGCTGCAGAGAGCAAAACAAGATGCTCCCTGCTAAAACTCGCCGGAGTGTCTATGATGACATAGGAAATTTTCCTCTCCAATTGGCCTAGCACTTCCTCAAGCTTGTTTACTCGATTTCTGAAGGTCTGCACATCAAAGCCGAGCTCCAAATCAGGAAGAAAAGCTGCCCCTGCCGGAAGAACATAGAGGTTCGGAAAGAGATATTCCCCTCCCTTTTGTAGACAGCATGCATAAACAGCCTCTTTCCAGTCTGCACTTCCCTCTAAAACATCTTTCAGCCTTGGATCAGCTCTATCCAGCTCAATCATCTTGAGTTCCGTTGTCCTAACGTGCTGATCTCCGTCTATCACGAGCACAGATTTGGATCGCTTGGAGAGTTCTATGGCAAGACTTAAAGCCACCGTGCTCTTCCCAGTACCCCCCTTCACAGCCGCTACTGCCAGACTAGTCATTTTTCTCCCTCTTTAGCAGAGGAGCCAGAGATCTGACGACCTCTGGAATTTCCTCCGTTTTTATCGTTGGAGGTGCTTTCCTCCTTCTTCGCGTGAAAATCCTCAGTCCGACTAATCCTACACCTATAGCAGACGAAAATCTAACCCAGAATGTAAGAGAGGTCCCTTCACTTGGTACCGAAGTAAAATCGGCAACTGCTGGAAGTATGGAGAGAGACCGGATCCCCAGAAGATTTCCTTTTGCATCACGTAGAACCACCTCGTGATTTCCCGGCTCCAAATTCTCCATTTCAACCTCTACCCAAGAATGTTCCAAGGGGCGAAGCGTAATTGGTAGCACTTTGAACAACCTTCCGTCAAGGTAAAGATGAGCTTCTAGAATCACCTCGCGATTCTCTCTATTTAGAACCTCGATGCGTAGGCTGGAACCGGACAAAACCATTGTCGAAATAACCGGGGGCAGGGCTCTGGGCCGTCTAATCTCGTAGTTTAAGAGAACAATGTTTTCGTTTCCACAAACATCCGCCACCCTTATGAGAACGGTATGGAGTTCCTCCTCTAGATTCTCTGCCTTCACCTCCACTCTTTTTCCATTGATGATGACTTCAACAGTCTCGTTATCAACCCAAGCCTCCACACTCGAAATCCCAGAGTTGTCCCAGCACTCGAATACAAGATAGAGAGTTTCGCCTTCGGGATTAGAAACAACCCAGGTTAGTTCCGGAGGGGTATTGTCAATGTTTTCAACACGTGTCATCTGCTGGGAAACCTGTGCCTGGAAAGTAAGTTGCAAAGCCGTCGGAGGAGCAGAGGATGATGTTGTGAAGGATCCCCTTACCCAATCGGACCATTCAAGACCATCCCTAACCCTGACCTGCACGTAGTACGTGCGACCGCTCATTAGAGGGGGTCCCCCATACGTTACCGAGTTAGACGAGGATGCCAACTGACTAGAATTCCAAACATCGCCTGCACCCAGTGATGTTCCAACCCAAATCTCATAATGCGACTGTACATCCCCGTCTTCGTCCGAAAAGACCCATGAAAAGATAGGGCAAAGACTGCTAGCAGATGGATTTGTCTGCCCATCAATCAACAGGTCCGTTACCACGGGAAGTTGATTTACTTTGAACCAAGATGTAGACCACTTGTTTTCATTGTCGGCGTTCTGCCACTCCCCGTAGCTGTCCTCCACAATCACCCTGACGTAGTAGGTCTGTCCCCTCGCCAGCGCCGTCGGGTACGCTACGCTGTTTGCCGACCCGCTCCCCGTGTAGTCCCATACATCGTTGTTGTCCGGTGTGGAGCCCACCTGGATCCTGAAGGCGAGCTGGGAGTCGTTCGGGTTGTTGTCCCTGAAGGCCCAGGAGAAGACCGGAGAAGCCGTGACTCTTGCAGGCAGGGTCCTATTGTCCGCCCTCAGGTCCTCCGCCCACGGGAGGATGTTGAACGGGAAACTCTGGCTCAGGATTGCCCATATCGGTCTGTCCGCGTCGTCCGGGCAGGTCAGTTTCTTGTTGGGAGAAGAGTTCGCCCTCGCCGAGTGCGGGATTATGAGTGTCCCGGAGCCGTTCGAGACCTGACAGGATATCTGCGAGTTATCTGAAAGGCAGATGGTTCCGTACCCGACGCTAGCACCGTCCGATGCCCATTGGGCGTTGAAGACCACTTCAGTCCTGTCAGCGTACCTCGTTGGGATGGGGTTCAGGATTCTCAGGTTGTCCCCCTCGACCTGGTAAGTTAGAATTGGACTTACACCGTCGAGGGCGTCGTCCTGGACAACAACACAGATTCGCCCCCAATCCCCGTGGCGCAGGCGAACTGGTGAGACAAGTCCGTAGGTCACAGAGAAGGAGTTTTCGGAGAAGATGGCCTGGATTTCCCCCTCGTTGTTGTCGATGATTACCACGTTGTCGAGGGTAGTGCTGACGTTGTCGTACACTCTGATGGCGTTCCCCGATAGCTCGATTTTGTAAATGGGTGTGTTGTCCACCAGACTGGTACTCACCCTGATGTCATTGAGGATGAACATCTGCGTCCAGTCCGCAAGCCGGGAGCCCAAGTTGTCCTCCGCGATTATCCTCACCTCGAAAGGCCCAAGTGTATCGTCGGGCAGGTCGTCGGGCGGGTTGTAGATGTAAGTATAGATTACGTTCTCGCCGTCTAGGATCGATTTGTCGACCAGAATGAGATTTTCGAGGAGGATGTTTTTCCTGGCGTCTCGCACCGACAGTTTGCACGTTAGGGGTGCGTCCGCTCCTTCCTCCTCCCGTATCCGGATGGAAATCATCACGTTGTCCCTCGCGTTCCAGTCCCTCTTCCTGTCTATCAGAGTTGAATCCGCACCTACGGAGGTGATTTGCATGTCCGCAATCCTGAAGGTGGCATAAGACCAATCTCCCGGGACTCCTTCCGAATACCACCTCGCTCTCCAGTAGTAGGTCACTCCCCGTGAGAGCGGTGAACCGGAGTAAGTGATTGTCACATTCCCATTGTTCTCCACCGGTGGAGAACAATTCTCGAGAATATCCCAGAGGAGGGACGAGAAGGCGTTTTCGGATGCGACTTGGATTTGGAGATTTTCACCATAATAGTCTTTATTCACAAGAAGACAAGTGATAGAGAAGCGCGGGGTGAAAGTCGCCATTCGAGTGGGATTTGTCTGATTTTCGGTCAGAAGATTTGTGGCTATTGGTGGTTCTGCCTTTATGCTTGTGGTGGGTTCGGGGGAGACATATTTGCGAACCCTGACCCAGTCCACATCGAGGGAGCCTTGAGGATAGATGCTGTTCCAATTGGCAGTGTTAAATGCCAGGTTTTCAGCGGTATTGGGAACATCCGAAGCGTTGTTGTAAACCAAGACATAATCTCTGAGCCATCCAACCGAGGAGCCTACATATACTGTCCTCACCGCCCAGCTATTCGGTTTGTCTACGGAACTTTTGTCTTCGCTACCAGTCCAAGTGGTATCCGCAGATGAGTTGTGGTCGAGTTTGTGCCCTCCCTCATCGGAGTGCAACCAAAACCCATAATTGCTCCAAGTTCCGTCGGTAGCCCTCGACCTCAGGCCCCACCCCGCAGAGCGGTAGTAACCAGCGGAACCCGTGCCTCCCCAGTTCGGGTTGCAAATCCTCGCCTCGACCGCTATGTTAGGCATCTGAAACTTGATTTTAGACTCAACAACTTGCTCCATGGTGTAATTCCCGCCTGTACAATACCCAGACCTTATTTGCAAAATTCCATTGGAAACGGTCGCACTCCCCCAAGCCCCGTAGACAGGATTGCCGAGACTAAAAGTAACCCATTTCGAGGAGTCTAGAGAGGTACCAGAAAAGTCATCAAAGAAAATAAAGGTGTCATCCCCATTGCTTGCGCTCGTCGCGTTCGGATTCCCGTAGTAAACATAGATGATGTTGTCCGTCCCATTCGCCTGATACCTCCTCACCCAGACTGTCATGTTATCTGAAGTCCAGTTCTCAACCCAATATGGAAGAAGGGGCCCGCTCTCGTTTTCGGTAAACCTTATGCTGTTATCGAAGAACGGCAGGATAATCTTGAGTTGGTAGTTTTCGGGATGAGAGCCCGAAATCGTTATCGCCCTCCTGTATGGCCAGTTGTTGTCCCACCATTCTGCGCATACGGTCGGTGAAAACATAATCAGAAACGTAAGAACCAGGAAAACTGCCACAAGGGTTTTCATAACTTTCGATGATAAATGTACCTCTCCCATTTTCTCGAAAGAGATAAACGTCATCCCCCCTCCACCTCTGAAACTGAAGAACTCGAAATAAAAGTTGTAACCAAGCACCACTCAGATAAAATGAGGCTCTAAATTTTCGAATGAGGACCACCACGAAACTTGGCATCTCGATATTGACTATTGTTGGCATCGTGCTCGCCTACTTTTTCTTGAAGCCCCCACAACCGATATTCGTTCTCGAAAACTGGGAAGTGACTGCTGACAGAACCGTATGGATCGAGTTCACATACAAAACAAACAAACGCGTCGAGCTGGTTTTGATAGACCCAAGGGGAAGAGAGGTCAGCCGGTCTCGTCTCTCGGCAGAGGCCACGCGCGATTCAGCACGTTTAACACCCTTTGAGTACGTCACCCCTCCCGCCGGAACCTATAGGATGCTTGTAAACTGGGAAGGTAATAGAATATTCGAGAAGTCCTTCAAATTCTCTGGCGCAAAAATCGAAATTGGAGAGGTAAAAGTGGGATGGAGGTACGAGGAAACTCTTCATGGATACGTCCTTGACAACCTAAGCATAGAACTGGTAAACAGTGGGGACCTACCAGCCTATTGCCTCGGTATAACCGGGACGCTTGACGAAGAGGGTGTCTTTTGGAAGTGGGTTGGAAAATCCTAACGGGACGAAAAACCTTCAGCTGGAAGGAAAAACCCATTGTTGAAGAGGCGGTCCTTGCCCTTCAGCCGGGCGACTATAAGTTAACCCTTAAGGCTCTCGGGACAGTAGAGGAATCAATTGCGGAAAGAACCGCTATCGTTCACGTTCCTTAACTGGTGGGGCCGCCAGGATTTGAACCCGGGTTTGCGGGTTTCTTCGCTCCAGCGGGTCATCATCACATCAGCCCGAAACCCCACACGCTGGAGCCCGCCGTGCTAGACCATGCTACACCACGGCCCCATCTTTGAAGGGAAAATCAAGACTTTTAGCCTAAAACCCGCCATTCTGGATGGAGATAAACGTCCAGATTTACTATGTCTCAGCCGAGAAGCTCTGGGAGATGGGTAAGCCCCTTCCCCAGAATGTCCATGTTTCGGCAAATGTCAGCATAGTTGGGATGGAGGAGGAAGAGAGCAAACTCATCCTGCCTTTCGTGACCTCTATTACTTACAACCCTTCCGTCGCCCAAATCAGTCTAAAGGGAAGAGCAATTGTCTCGGGCGAGAAGGAGGAGCTGCAGAAAATCCAAGAGGACTACAAAAAACACCTTCCTCCTCCCCCTGCCCTTCTCCAGACCATAACCAATGTATCTTTGGTTGAAGCCGTGATTCTTTCAAGAACCGTTTGCGTTCCTCCTCCTATCCCATTGCCCACGTTCCCACCACAGCAACAGAAAGGGGAGAAGGAGAAACTGACCTACATCGGTTAACCTTCCTTAACCTCAAAGGGTAGGTGCGGTCTAAGCATCTCTCCTATGCTTATCAGGTCCTTCCTAAGCTTCTCGAAGGCTGCGTAAACCTCCCTAGCCGAGATAGCCTCTTCGCCATCAGCTGCTTTTGCCTCCAGTAATGCCTTACGGAATAACAAGAGCCTTTTCATTTTTCTTGTCTGGGAGGAGGGAAGAATTCTTTTCCGCCCGAGCATTTCTATCACCTTCGCATCCTCTTCCGGTGCCA